>Ga0214544_1005099_pt1 | contig 25800 bp, 11 predicted proteins | sample CNSS3metaG_FD_160074 | JGI IMG/M metagenome (GOLD analysis project Ga0214544, IMG submission 160074) | Root nodule microbial communities from cowpea collected in UCLA plant growth center, Los Angeles, California, USA - CNSS3 | ecosystem: Host-associated > Plants > Roots > Nodule | place: USA... | reverse complement strand
ATTCGCTCATGTGAAAATCTAGCAGATTTATTTACAAAGTCTTTGCCAAGGAGAACTTTTGAGCAATTGGTTCATAGGATTGGACTCCGCCATCTTAATGATGTAAGTTTACATGAGGGGGAGAAATAGAAGATGCAAAGAACAATATTATATAGAATGATGTACTCTTTTTCCTTCACTAGGTTTTTATCCCAAAGGGTTTTTCCTAGTAAGGTTTTAACGAGGCACATTCTTTTATCAATGGACACCCAAGGGGGAGTGTTATGAATTAATGGTCGTCCATTGATTTATACAATTACTCATATGATTGATAATCATATTATTCATTACTCTTTATGATGTAATATTTTGTATTTACTATTTGATTTTATATCCTTTCTGGGTTACCATATTGTACCTATAGAAGTTGCTCCCTACTCTCTCATTCTCTATTCTTCCTCTCCTTTGTCTCTCTTATTACCTTTATTTTATAACACTACTTTCTTTTTCTCTTTTGTTAGGCAAGCAAATGCAACCGTTTATTTTGCTTCATTCACTACAATTTGGCACCAAATATCATTTGACAAGTTGGCTTGTGATCAAAATATCACTTGAATTTAGTCATAGAAAAATATGCATAGAACTTGAACCACTTTCTAGGAATATTCACTGCCACAAAAATATCAAGTGGTTCTTCTCTTACCCACCTCTTTGTTTTTAGTTTTTTGTTTTAATTTTGTTTTAAAACTATTTGAAAACGAATGTTCTGTTATCTAAGATTTTTAAATGATAGAAAGAGTCCAGCATAACAAATTATATGACAAATTAAACAATACATAAAAATGATAGTATTTTTAAAACAATGTTTCTAAGTTAAAAATACTCTTCATTATAAATTCAAATAAAATATTAAATCAAATAAAGATGAATTGGCAAAAACTCAAACACCAAAACTTCTATATTAATTCGTCTCAACTTAAAATTATACGAGTTCTCTAAAACTTTTCAAGTTCTACACTCAAATCAAAATTGAATATTATATTATTTTCACTGTACCTATAGTATTTCTATTATGTTATGCCTTCTCAAAATAAAATTGTGGTTATTGAGAGTTACGATTTAGAATTTCAGCCAAGAAATTTTTTAATTGTATAAAGTTATACCTTAGTACCATGTTAAATATTTGTACATATAATTAACTAAACACCAGGAAACATATAATTTTATGAAGAAAAATCATAGCCTTTCATAGTGGTAGTTTAAAAGCTCACTTGGCCCAATCGTTCAAGCGAGAAACGACAATGCAAAATTATGAAAAAAAAAAAAGAATTATCGCTGTTAAATTCATACAAATTACTGATGTTTATAGGTGATAAACCTATTTGAGTTGAATATATATTATTTTTTGTTAATATTATGTTAGTAAGAAGGTTGAACCCACACCCTCTTACATTCTCCTTTTTAATTTTATCACAAAACCAACCTTTTTTGAGTTGAATATGATTGTTATTATAAGTGGTAAAATTCTTCTTCAAAACCATTAATCAAACTCAAATAACTTTAAGATAATATACAAACCCATTATCCTTTTTTACGGTTTTAAAATATAAAGACACAAAACTAAACTAATAATTAAATTAAAAAGATCTTCCAAAACAAACAACGTATGGATCATCAAACTAACTCAATTGCCTGAAATAATTAGAAGTTATATATTTTTTTTACGCTTGTTGGTTATAAAATAATATTAGGGTATAAATTGGGCGTGATTTATTGTTAAAAGTAATTATTCAATGGCGAACTGTCTAAAACAATTTTACAGCAATATCCAATCGTAAACTATTATTATTATTATTATTATGTGTATTAAATTTGTGGTATTGTGAATATATACTTTCTTCTAACAGAACTTTTCAACAAAATGTCAATGTATGCTGTCAACTTTTAAGAGAAAAATTGTTTTACGGCTATCGTGTTAAGTGCTTTGTTGCGTGTAACATTGAAATATAGTAAAAGACGAAAGAATTTAGTTTTCCAAAAATATAAAGTTACCATTTTAAATTAACAGAAGAAGAAAAGATGGTTTGGAAGATGAGAATGAAACTAAAATAAAAGTGAAACTAGAGTTACACGATTTCTATTTCCTTTATGGGGGATGGGAGAAATAATTAACACAGGATGAAGTAAGTCATATAATATGGAACTGCAGCAATCGAAAGAAAAAGGAAGTGAAGGTGCCAGTGAAAGTGAGCTGGACCTACTTATGGAATTCATTACAACTTCTCCAACATGGGCACACATCTACAGTAGTAATCCATACCTGGTGGATATGGAGCCAAAATGTACAACCACTCGCAGCTCCTCTTTCCAAGGAAATTATGGAGGAACCCATCATTTGCATCTTCAAATATGATCCTCTTGCTTTGCTCTTTGTAGCAACTGCAGTAACCACATCTTCATTTGCAAATTCGTCAACACCAAATCACGCCAAATACCTGAACAGATTTGCGTTATCTTTGTCTCTTTCCAAGTAGTCTCGAGAAATCAAATCCTCAATCCGCTTCTTAATTGCCTTCACATCAGGCTGTGCAAATGCAAGTTAATTAATTATTCAGCATTTTCAGAAACAAGTATATAAGCAGCGCGAATTTTGTTAGGAAAGGGGTGAAATACGAACCTTAAACATGCGACCTAACTGCTCAACACACTCCATAACTAACTGTTGGTAATTTAGAACTTTCCGACTCTTCATGATACGCACGATTGAGGCATCGATAGCATATCTTCTGTCCTTGTCGACATCCTCAATTACTTTTTTCTTCTCATCAACGGGAGGAAGAGGAATCTGCATGATGGAATTACGTGGCAATGTCAGTCTCACTCAATTCAGTAAAAAAATAGACAAATCAAGATCACTAAACACAGACAAGATTTTTAAGATAATGGTACCTTGATCCTCCTCATTTTGTCTGTAAATTTTGAATTAAATTCAAAATAATCTGTAGAAGATATTGTTTTTGTGTTTGGTTCCTTGTTAAGAATCTTGTATTTGGCACATGACAAGGAGTGGAGCAGTCTAATAACATCATCATCAGATAAATTTAACTGAGTCATTATCTCTGAGTAACTCAGTCTGTCTGAGGAATTAAATAGAAGCAATGCCGAAGCCTAATGAAAATCAGAAAACAAAACTTGGTAAGTAGAAAGAAATCCATCCAAATATCTGTAGACATACAAAAAAGAAACGATGACAGATACACTAGAACACGTAAGAAGGGTGCCAACAATTATAACCTGGTAAGTTGTTACAATCAGCTCCACAGTTTTTGGATCAAACTTCCCATTTATGTTGCAGGTTCCCAAGGAATAAATCCATGTAAGTTTTCTGTGCTTAGTTTTTGTTTGATAAAATTCCTTGAAAACTTCGACGCATCTAACCTGAAATATACAAGAGGTGTTTTAAACAAAAATGAACTCATCTAGAGTTAACTCGTATCAAATAATTGGACAATAAATTTGATTAGTTCCTATGAACAAAACCAAATACCATTTCTGCTGGAAGATTGAGGTCAAAAGATTTGTAACTAGGCCAGAAGCCAGTAGTCAGAACTGTAACTGTCAAGTCTATTCCAGGGTCGGCATTAGCATTATTGCTTAAATACTCCTCAAAGCTTGTTTGGTTCTCCTTTGCAAGTGTCAAATCTGTAACCTGGTAGAAGCCACAAGCAAATAAGTTTTCTTTACTCATTATACTTACTTAGTTGAATATAGTAGACTAGCTCCATCTACAAATACTTGAAAAGACTTACCATTCCTTCCATCTTCGAGGTAAATTGACCACCACATTGTTGCTTCAGCTTTGTTAAAATGCTTCTCTCATGGTCATCATTGGCACTCTTGTCAAACAGGAGCCTTCGAGCCAGTTTCTTCCTACAATGTAGACACTAATGTTAGCGACAGTAAACAGCCCTTAAATGAACTACCACTGTATCGTAAATCATGTCACGAAGATGCACCAAAGTGTGATGTATCATAAAATACAAACGAACTGTACAGAGTGAAAGAATTAAAACAGTCAGAACCCAAAAGGCCAAAACCAAAAAGGATACTGTCTGGCATCCATATCATTAGTTTATAGAATCAATAAGACATATTCCATAATCACTTGTCACAAAAACAACAAAATAGTCCTTGTCGTGTTGAAATATTTGAAAGAAAAGCTAATATAGAGGTATATTGTTTTAAAGTTTATATAGAGTAAAAAATTAAATTTTCAAATAGTTGCAATCCACTATCCATTAAGTTTCTTTCTTATACCTGACTACTGTCTCTATTAGTTTCCATTTTAACAAATTTTATTTAGCCTTTTAAGTTTTCTGCATAAATAACCTTCGGCTTTTCTGCTACACGGAAGAAACGAAATAGTAAAGCTTGTGGCGAACACAAAATTTGGTTCTTAAAATCAATTCAAAAGCAATAGCAAACAACTTCAGAAACATTTCCAACATAGTGATAATTTGAGTTTTCTAAGTTGTTTTACCTATAAAATTCAGCAAACAAATCTTTGTCACTAATATAGGCAAGCAACTTGACAACCTGCAAATAAAAAAATATATAATTTCAGAACCAAGGCATCATGTTTATAAAAGTATTTGAAACACCTAGACTGATGTATTGCAGACCTTTTCAAGAGTTTCTTCAATTGCTTCATCACTCAATTTTTCACTTCCTCCTTTCTTAAGAATATTGTCACAAAACGTTGCAAGCAGTTCCGCACTTGAGCTTCCAGCAACACCCTTGTTGCAAAAGATCTCAAAAGCCTCTTTAAGAGCCTATAGGATGAAAACGTGTTAGACAACATATAGATTCAATATAACAAATTCAAAGTCAGTGATCATAACCTTGTGGAAAAGAGTATGATTTTGGAAACAATCATTCACATATGCCAGGTACTTGTCATGCAGCTCAATCACCTTCCGAACAAAAACCTGAAAAGAAAGAGATCAATTTCAGCTTCATAAAAGAAAGAATAAATTACGGTAAAACTATGTAATTAGAAAACTAGGAGATTACCTGCTCTTGTAAGCCAACAATATCTTTTTTTTCTGCCTGTAGACAATTTAATTTAAAAGGTAACAGAATGGTCAGCAGCAAACTTAAATAGTCACAAAAACATACTATTGACAGCAGAAGAACTTTGCTCATAAAATGAGGACATTGAAACAACACTTTATCTGAAAAGCAACTTCAAATAATGTACAACCTACCATAAACATAAATTGAACAACAGAAATATCAACTTCACAGCATATTTGCAAAAACACAAAAAAGGGGTGAGGCCAAGAGTATTAACTACTACTTCAGAAAATACATAAAATACATATGTCAGGTAACTTCAGGAATTCAATGAGATAATGTTTAAGGTTTTCTCATGATAAGGAACACCAATTTTGTGCCTTTCCTTTCTTCTATTTTTTCCCAATCAATTGTCACAATTCACTAAAATTGTAAACCTGAACAACTGTCCCATTCAATGATTGCAAATACTGATGATGAAGTGGTCTCTAAATAAAAACAAAATACAATTTCATATTTCATATACTCATTAATTTATTACTGTTACGATTTTTATTATGATTTCTCTTGGTAAATAGAAGTTAAAGGTTTTTCTGAACAACTTGTTGAGCTCCACTGATATCTGTGTAAAACAAAGAATCTAGATGATTCTCCCAGAAAAATGGCAACTCCAGCAATAAAACAAATTCACATAGACCCTGTGTTAAGATTTAAGATTGGTCTATAAAATTCGTGTGGCTCCACTGATATCTGTGTAAAACAAAAAATCCAGATGATTCTCCAAGACAAATGGCAACTCCAGCAATAAAACAAATTCACACCCTGTGTTAAGACTTAAGATAGGTCAATAAATCATATTCGTGTGACTCCAGCTGTCTACATGGAAAATATTTTCAAACATATCTCCAGGTTTTAAACATTAATGTACTTCTGGGTATGTTACACATTACTCATCCTCCGGCAATAAAACTAACACATATCATGGCTCTACTCCAACTGTTCATGTGAAAAATATTCCTAAACATAAACATGTATTTTCACTTCTTTAGATGTAAATGAATATTCACAATAACCGACAGAAATCCCTTTACATTCTTCATCTGAAACCATGTTTCATAAATATTAGAAAAAAGCCAATTTCATGACATCATACCTGAACAGAAAGATAATCTACACCCCAAAGATAAAAATTATCCCTTCATCTTAAGTATTTACAAAATCCACTGTTGAGTATAAGAATTATTAAAACATATACCGAGACTAAGCACATCACTCTTTCCTAAATTACTGCAGGAGAGAACAACCCAGAAACTAAAGAAAAGTACCAAACAAATAATGAAAATACCTTTTTGGTACTCACTGCATCTTCAGCCAACTTCACTAAGGCCATGCCTTCAGCCGTAACATGCTGTGTTGTAAAAGGAGAGAAACATAGTGCAAACAAACCATCAAGAAAAAAAGGAGAAAAAGAACAACCCTATTTTAACCGGCACGCACAAAGGAAGAAAATAGTATATACAGGCTTGATGCCACAACCTGCTTAAATATACTGGAAACAGGATCTAAGCCTCGAGGAATCTTAGAAAAGAGCCTGAACATCCTTGACAGATCTTCAACCTAACCATTAATAAGCATGAGATTATGATAAATTTACAATAATTTTAAAAAAAGAAATTATTGAGCACCATGGGTATGTTAAGTTTAAATTAACCTTGTCATCTCTAAGTAACGCATGACATCCAGAATGCTCTTTTTCAAGGAGTTGGTTCGCATATACAGATAACAGTTCATGTTGAACTTTCTACAATAGAAAAAGGACATAAAAGTTCAGAAACTAGAAATTGGAAGCACATAAAATCATCACAATAATTAATTGAACTTTGTTTTCTTCAAGTTGACAGACATTACTCCATTCAACACTGTAGAAGACCAAGTAGCAGAAACGATAGTAAACCATACCTCTAATAACTTTGGTTCACTGCTAGAATGCAAATAATGGGCAACCCTATCTTTCTCGCGTTTTAAGCATTCCTCGGCCTGTAATGAAAGATACAATATCAAACAGAAGCCAAAAAATACAATAATGTAAATGTCCAAATTAATAAATCAGTTAATGTAATCACCACAAGGAAATAATACCTTCAGCATATAATCAGGACAAGAATCTTCAAGGATCCAGTTTGAAGCCTTCCGAGAATAATAAGCAGAAGTGTCTTTGAGCATGGCAGCTTCAAAATCAATCTCATAATGATCCATTTGCCCCATACCAATTTCAACAAATATATCTAATACATTTTTCAACAGAGCTCGGTCAATCTGCTCTCCTTCACGTTCTTGATCAATCTATGGACAAATAGGTTAGGTTAATTACTCTACATTTTTAAAAGTGAAATTTGTGTACAAAAAATAAAAGGGAAAGCATACAAGTGAAATCACTGCATCTCTGACTTTTCCGTTTAGTTCCTTGTAAACCTGGAAAAAATAAAAAACCATTAATTTGTCCTCTAATAAAACAGCATTAAAATGAAACGAAAAAATATTAAAGCTAGTGTGCAATAGCAGTATAAATTGAATATAATTATGACTTCTGACAATAATATGATTAGCTGATAGAAAAAATTGACATAACATCATCCATGGTTCAACTATATATTCTACAACATTCAAGGTATATTGAAAAATTACCAAATCACGGAAGCATGTCAACCCCACTTCATGAAGCGGTGGAAGTGACCTCCGAGCAATAAAGTAGCGGTCCAAGTAGTGAAAGAAACGAGAAAGCCACCTAACCATAATTTTATGGTTTGCCCATCTTTTTACAAGTTCTCTTAACATGAATTCATCATGCTTTTCTCTCAAAGAAGGTAATACCTAGACAAACAAGTGATATTAATTTATTAAAAGATGGGAACAAAATTAGTAATAGTAACAAACAAAACTGTAAAAATAATTGAAAACAAACTTTCAAAAGTTTTTACAGCTATAATGCACATGGAATTAAATGTCACACGAGTACTCCCCCCATTCAAAAGAAGAAGGCATGCTCTTCATGAAACATTTCAGCTATCAGAATCGATGATTTTGAAAGTATCAAGTGCCAACCAGAGATTGATATTAAGGTTTTCAAAAATGGGTATCTTTGTAAGCCGTCAGATCAATCAAACTGTTTGGAAGTTAGCTTTTTAAAGTGTGAATCGTGATCACTAGTTGAAAAAATCAATGGTTGAAATTGTATGTAATGCATGCACATGCTTTATCCAGTTTTGAGGCTGAAGGGGTCAGATGTCTCGTATTGACCAAGAATATGGAAAAAGAAAACTCCTAATTCAACATCAGCAATCCTAGCTCAAATTAGCTTTAGCAGTGAATTAGGTCCAATCTGTTTCTAATAAAATTAAAGCCTATGGCTCTGATTGAAGAAATTAAGATATGAAATGAACCTACATGAAATTGTATCAAATAAGTATAACCAATAACCCAAGGTTAGCCTATTGGTGGTGTAAGAATGTGGGGGACTAAACACTTACTACTTTTTTTCCTTGCTTTGAAGTTTAAAAAGTATGCATCGAGAGGGACTGTGAAGGAATCATTCCCCAATTTATACCTTTAATTCTACTCCAAATTGAAAATAATAAATAAAAATAGCTTTGTTATTTTGAGAACTCGTCATCTGCTGGCTCCCCAACAACTGAGATGCTTACAAATGGATGTTGAAATTCTGAAGTTATAATCCCTTACATTTGGTTTTCGTCTTATATTGATGATCCTAACACAGATGAATATCCCTTTCCATTTCATTTTATCCCATTCTCAAACATCCAGACTTAACGTAATATAAGGAAGTTTTCTTAACCAAGTAACCTTATTAAGAAATAAGAGGAAAAATTGCTTTTATCTTCTAGATTTATGTACTATCTACTTCAAATTCTAGAATCATGACGTTCTTGCTCATTTCCTTGTTCTAAATCTAATATCATTATTTGGTAGTGGACCTGACTTGAGCCTGTGCACCACAGCAGCTGATTAAAAAAAAAAAAAACTGCAGCTACCAACCACTAATTCTTCTTTAGGCTTATAAAAAAAAGAAAAACTAATTCTTCATTAGAAGATACCTCTTATTCCTTGATTGTCACGTTATGTACTTGGTTTTGTGCTTGCACAGCAAAGCATTCTTCACTTCCCAAACATTCACTCTTCATTTGCACTCAGTCAAAAGTAAAAGCTATTGCAATGTTATTTGGACACATTGGGGATTGAATGTTCCAAAACATTATTTTAGATACCGCAGATTATGTTGCCTATTTTTTACTTGTTTAGGATATCTTAAAATTAAAACTACCATACCGTTGAGGACACATTTTCCTAAAAGGAAAAGAAGACATGTCCCCAGTATAAGTAGTCCTGGAGTTTTGCATAGACCATAATCAAAACAAATTACATTGTGCCCATTAAATCAAAGCACTCTGCTAATGCTTTCCTTGACACCTCCATGTGCAAAATGAACCTATATCTATTTGTAATAGGCTTCTTTAAAAAAAAAAAACTAAAGGGGCTTCTTTTCCCCCTAGGATGCGTTTGTTGTTGGGCTTTAGGAAAAGGTCAACAACATTAGGCATGATTCTGGTTGTTTAACCAACTATGCCCTAGAATTAGCAAACCAGAAATCACTAAATAATGAACCAAAAAAAAATTCAAATACAACCATACATGCAGATAACCGTATCATATTCAAATAATTGCACTACTCACCGTTGATACGATGTACTCTTCAAACGACTCCCTGTACTTGTCATACAGTTGCTGGGAATAGTCATGAGGTGGCTTCTGAGTGCACATATTGTATATGGTCCTGCAATATAAAGAAAATTAATTTCTAAAAGAAAAATTCCAAACAACTCTAGCAAGACGAATTTACTTAGACACATAAAACACTCAGTCCAGTTTTTGAACTATCTTCTTTAAAGTAAAAAACTCCTAATGTAAAGAATCCTAACACAGATTTAAAAAACAAAATCAATTATTCTTTTCAAAACACCATCTCCCAAACTCGCACATAGGACTGAACATGAAAACAAACAAAGCATCGCAGAAATAAATACGTGTATAGCATCATATAGTCCTCCGAGCTGAACTGAGGCTCCGGCAGCCCTTCTAGAATGTTCTTCAGCTTCAGAATGCCCTTCTGCATAAAATCCCATCCTTGCTCTAGGTCAATGGTCTTGCGCTCACTCATGGACATGCCGGCAAACTAAATTCCAAGCTTCGACGCCAAAATCTACAACCAAAAAATGTTCATAAACCCTCGTGAGAAAAACAATCCCCAAACCTCAACTAAAAACAATAAATAACCATTCCAAATTCTAAAGAAACAAATTCAACTATCACAGAAGAAAATCACAGCAAAAAACAAGACGCAATTCCTCCCCCAACTTAAACCTAAACTGTTCCGAAACAGGTAAATTCCAAAATCCTCCACAGATTTCTCCAATCCTATTTCAGAAAACACCACAATCCATGTTGAACATCCAAATTCTGAAATCCGCGGATAATGAAGCGAATAAACGAAGTGGCAGCGTCGAGGGAAAAGGAGGAGAAGGAAATCAAGGAAGTGAGGTTGAGAGAAGAAAAGACGCGTTACCGTAGAAAGACGAAAAACCAAAGTGAAGCGAAACCCTAGAAACCGTGGATGAAAGAAAAGAACGAGGAATTCCAGAAGTAGCAGGAAGAGGATTTGCAAGCTGATTATGTTGTGATGGTAAAGAGAGACCGATGAAGGGGTAAAAGAGAAAACAGAAAAAAAAAATGATGAACCAAACTTTTGATTATAAGTCCAGTCCAATTCTTTTCTAGTACTCCTTTCACACCATCTTTATATATTATTTTAATGAGATTAATCCGTTATTATATACAACACTATATAACAAAATATAAGAGATTCTTTCTATTTTATTTTAGTAATATTTGAAAGTTAAAAAAAATCTATAATAATATATAAAAGAAATTTTAAATTTTATGTAAAAAAGATATATTTTGACTCTTATTTCTTTTCTTTAACTCTCATCTTTTATTATCTTTCCGACGACTTAATATAAATTATTAATTTGTTTAAAAAAATATAATGATATATTACTCTTATTAAGCCACCTCAATGATAGAGTACAAAACTAAAAATCATGATATCATTATCTTTTTATATATTTTCTTTTTTTTTATATACATATTATTTTATCTTTAGTTATATCTTACTAACTTAAACACTTTGAAGGGTACATCATATTTCAAATTACCTATATTTTTCAACCATGTCTAATATCAATATATTATCCCCCACTTATTATTGTGAATAACCATATATATTATTGATTATTTAATATTTATTTTATTAATATTTAATAAATAATATTTTTCACATTTCTATCTATATTCTAAACAAAGTAATACAAGATATAATTATAAGATTTACACTCAAAATTCATCGATCATAGGATAGCTTTGCAAAATATAAACAAACTATATCTATTAGAAAAAATATTTAAATATTCATATTTAAGAATTTTAATCTATATAATTGATAATTGATAAAAAATAGAATAAATTGCAGTTATGTTTACGTTGACTTTAATAATATATCTTTTATTTTATTACCAAGTATATCTAAACAATATTAAAATAATTTCATTAGGATAAATAATCATATTCAAAATATTATTGATTTTTATATTAGCAGATTAAGATAAAAAAATAACTGTATATAAATAGTTATTAACTGGACGTTTCGATTCTACTTTTAATAAAATACTATTTCAGATCACAATAAATTTATTTCGGATTAATAAAGCCAATTGATAGTTACAATTGATAGTTCACGTTAAAAAAAGTAAAAAATTTAAACCAGTATTAACTTAAAAATGATAATTTATTATTTTACTATAAATTTATTTAATTAGTTTTCTCGATTATTATCATAAAAAATCACCACGTAGGATTGTTTACAATCAACAAATTTATTATTGTGAATTGGCAATTATCTTTTCTGCGTGTAGTTGAGGTAAATTTCTCTATATATTAATTATTGTACGTTTTTAAAATATTAATTAATATATTACCTTAAACAATATATTACATTTTCTATTTAAATTCTTAAAAAAAATTTAAAACGAGTTTTAATATATAAACCGACTAAATTTGTTTAACTATTAGCTTAGTTGGGTCATCCAAGCTCATGCCTCAGTCTTTTAACCCTACTCTAAAATTTAGCATTCTTTGATCAAAGTTTTTTTGTTAAATTCTGACCCTTGGATTCAACTTTTTCTATTAAAGATCTAAAAGCCATAGAAAATTATATATAATTTATTTTTGGGTAAATATATACGGTATTAATTTTTTAAAATATTTTAAAATTAATTAAAAAAATTGACTTATTAGTATTTTTTTAACTTCACCTTTTATTAGTTCAAAATTATAGAAACGTATAAAAACCGAATTCTTAAAGTTTTAATATAATTTAAATTTGAGATATTTTACATAAAATCATGTCACAGAGATTTTATTTGAACCCAAAAATAAAGAAATTTAAATATTTTTATAAAAATTAGGATTAATCAGTGATTAAACTCGTTTATTTATTCCATAGATAAAATTGAAACAGAATTTTTGTTATTGGGCCTAGTCTGCACGAGATCTGTATCCGGACCAGGGAGCCAGACGTGCAAGCCCACCTTGTTAAGGGTAAGTGATCCACATAATGATCAAACTAACCCAAATAAGAGTAATTAATAAACGCACACTAAATATAAGAAGCAATTGAATGGAGATAAGACTTTTAAAATCATTTTTTAAACCTCGATAAATTAAAATCTTACGCTAAATGTTTTCATATTGATGAGTATGTAAAGAGTATGTTATGTTTAGTTTTCAATCAATTAATTGAGCTCTATTAAATAAATTAATGTTGTGAATATACAAATGAGTATTATTTGGAACACAATATTCTTACCTAACAATCTAAATATTATTTTGACAATAACCACTCTTATTAAAAACTTAAGTATTTTTTTAATTATATAGTTATTCGTGGCTAAAATCCTAAGTATTATTTGCAATGTAGCTATTTCTCATTAATCACCTAAATATTATTTGAAATGTAATCACAATTGTCTAAAATCAAGTATTATATGGAATATAGTCACTCCTAACTAAGACCAAGTAGTATTTGAAACATGGTCAATCTTATCTAAGATCGGATGTTTGGAATGTAATCGTTTTTTTTTTCCTTCTAAAACTAAGTATTGTTTGGATTACAACAACTCATCACTAAAACCAATATTGGTTGAACAATAGTTACTCCTAATTAAAATGAAAAGGTTTATAAAAAAAGTTATCCAAAAGATAAACTTCTTACTAAAAGAGAGGTTATATCTGGTTACATATACAAAAATTGGTTCACACTTTTAGAATGTTTTTGAACTCAAAGCACTTTCTTTATCACAACTACAAAAGATTGAGGATAAGATATTATGCTCATAATTGTTGCAAGACTTTCATCAAACTTCTTTGTTCATATAGATCTTTTATACATAGTGTTTGAGAATAAAATAGTCATTACAAAATCTTTTATAGCCACTTGACACAACCGACGTATTTTGCAACTTTAACATTTGTCTTTTTAAAAGAAATTATTTGTGTGAAATAACTTTTAGCACTTTCTCCAAATGATTTTGATGTTAACAAGATGTCGTGAGTCTTCTTAAAATAATGAATACATGTATAATCCTTACAAATGTAAAATAAACATTCATGAAAGTTTTACATGTACTATGGAATATTTGAAGTCTGCATTTGTCAAGCGAAATATACTTATTTTTCAAACAAAAGCATATTTGAGTAAGTATGCTTGCCATTGTCTATTCAAGCAATAACTTATCAAATGATTCTTATACATAACACTCATACCTATCAAATGAAGAACATTTTAAACAATGATTTCATCCGTCCAACCACACAACTTGTGTTTATTGGATAAGACGTGGTACTCTGTCATTGACACATAAAATTATGCTTCACAGTTATTTATTTAATCACACAGTCAAAATTAGATTATTGGTATGCTAAATTTGCATATAACACTTTTTTATTTAAAGAAAAAAAAATTGTGTATCAATTTATTCGATAATATGATATGTTTCAAAAATATTAGAGGTGTGTTTTGGAGCAAACACAAGACACCTATTATAGGTGGAAAGAGTGGTTGAGATGGATTAAACTGTCATGACTCATGGTGAATAATCAATAATAACACACAACGATCAAATTTATTATAAAATTGTTAATGACAAAATCAAAACTGCTACAATATAGTGATCAAAACAAAATTGTTGTCACAACTTTCATATGTTTAGACTAACAATTAAAACTTTGTTTTTTTTACAATACATACACTACTTTTATTTTTAATTTTTTCTTAATTCAAATAATTCGCTTTCTACTCTCTTTCTCCTAATTTTTTACCCTTTTCATCTCCACTCCAATCCAAATAAACCCTATAAGTTCAAAACATATAAAAAACATGATCTTTAACATCCCACATTTTGATGTTTTAATTTTTTTAAGGATATAAATGTACATATTTTGATTCCTTGTGAATAAAATATTTTTTAAAAGGCTACACAACTTGTCGGTTTAAAGGTAGAACAATTGAAACTCTTTCTCACAACATATATTCTCAATTGTAAAAGTAAAATTTACTCCAAGTGCTCCACTTACTATACAAGTTGTTTTTGCTATAACAATACAATACCACTCCGAAATAACAAATAAGTGCATCCTCCAAGATTGATAAACAATATTAATTAAACATGTCTACTTTAAATCTTGAAAAAAAAAATGTAAGAGTATTATTTTAAGAAATTGCAGGAGGGTGGATGTAATTTTCGCACACATAAATCATCCACTTTTTATTTATAAAAAAAGTGTTAAACTTTATTTTTTTTTTGTTTTTATAAGGTTTAATTAAATTTTACTAGGACCATAAAAAACCAATGCATGTATTTAAAGATGACTTAGAAGTGGATTTGAAAGAGATGACTAAATAGGAGAACTTTTAGACAGCTTGAGTTTGTTTACGATTTTACATTGCGAATTAGGAATATTAGTTGAATTAGTACAATTACATAACAGCTATTAAAAATGATTGAATTAGTGACTAATTATTAAACCATGACAATACTTTATTCTCATATAGACTCACTAATTTCATTTTTATATGAAAATTACTTATAAATTTTATTTTTTTCTACCAGTGAAAAAACAAATAAATTTACTTTTCAAAGTATATAAATATTTCAACCTCATATATGTTTGTTATTTACCGAAAGTTAACCAGAACAAAATGTAGTTTACTTTCATTCCCAAGCTACATAAAATACACTACAACACTAAAAAGAAAAGTTACTTATAGCAGTGGGTTTTTGTTGTCATCATTGGAACGCAAATTGTAAGAGAAAAAATATAAAGAGTTTGATAAAAATGAGTCATATATTGCTAAGAGTTTATATAAGGCCTTGTAACATCTAATGCTAAGAGTCGAATCCCACGCGATATATAAATAAATAAGAATGTATAAAATTTATTGACTCAAAGAAAATGTTTAAAGTATCTTTATTTATTTGCTTGTTTGATTATTTAGAAAAAAAAATATTTTAAATTATATTATTTTACATATCTAATCTGTAGAATCTGGTTAGGATATACTTTAATTATGACAATAATATTATGATAAAGAGTGGATTTTAAATCTAATTTAATCATGCAAAAATGATTTGTAAAGTGAGGTTTGTACCCACTTATATATTATAAAATTATCTTATCTTTAGTCAATAATTTTAGGGTTAAATATTAACTTTCAGTGAATTCTGGACTTAGTCCATTTCGAAATTTTGGACCAATTTAGTCTTTCAACTATCGAAATACGTGAATTTAGTACTTTTAATCAAATTTTGTTAAGTTTATTTAACATTTCAAGCAAGTCTCATAATAGTATTTGACTTAACATTAAAGCAAAAATGTGTCAAACAATATAAACAACTCAAATACAATCCTGAAAAGCATACGAAACATCAAATAAACTTAACAAAATTTGATTAAAAGACTAAATCCACGTATTTCAAAGAATGAAAAACTAAATTTGTTTAAAGTTTTGAAATAGACTAATTTCAAAATTTAGTGAAAATTAAGAGACAAAAACATATTTATCTCATAATTTTAACATGTAACAACTCTGGAACTTGATCAATTTCACAAACCACTCCTATATTATGTTTTTGTTTTTCATAATTTTTCTTAATAAAGTGACGATTCCTTTTACTTTATTTATGATTTATGTTGGTCATTCGGTCTCATTTGGTTTCGGTTGTGACAACATGGCATGATTCCAACATTAACTATTATTAATTTTTACATTTTAACCTAGTTATTGACACACTTAACCTAATTAACCTAGTCACATTGACACACGTTAGTCCAAGCCACAAGATACTAAATATGTTGCATACTTTCTAAGGCAGCCAATTGTGTGGTAGACACTTGGTGAGTTATGATTGGCCATGGCAAAAGGGTACCTTGGTTCTTGCCATATAGGGAAGAGTAAGTACACTGTAAATTCATGTTTGCTTCTTTTAATTGGATCCCTCTTACTCCTTCATCCAAAATAATAATATTTATATATTATATGCTCTTCATAGCTTCCCATTATAAAACTTTCAACCTACAATATATTATATTATAAATATATATAATTAAACATAATAAACTTCATACTATTATTCTTTCCCTTTATGTTTATGAGGAGATGGTTTTCAGTTATGTTAACATACCACATAATTTTAACAAATAGAATAGTAATCAAGTGGGGGTAGAATTCGTGGCCCCAACTTTAAGAATTATGAGTTAATGAAACCCTAACCTTAGTCTAAAGTAAATTAAACACGCATGAATGTACTAATTAATATATTCGCTATGTGAGGAAACCCTAAAAAGTAACTTCGGCGACGACAATGCTGACTTGTACTATAAAGATTAGCACAAAATAATCAACCACAAAGGTAAAATCAAACACAAAACATGATTATACATAACATAACTCACAAATGTTTGAAAATTCATGGAAATTAATCAGCCAAAACTGAAAAAGTTAGCCAGTTCTGAGACTCTGAACTCAGATCAAACAGGTGCTTATTGCTTCAAAGATGAATATTCCTATTCTTGAATCAAGGGAGAATGCTTAGTTTGGTGTTGGTGTTTGATTTGCAGGGAGAAGTTAACTTCAAAAACTGTAATTTCTCAACTTGCAAGAAACCACATAGACCTGAAGTATGTATATATGAAAGACAAGAAAAAAAAGTCTGTGTTTAAGGCACAATGAAATCAAGTATTATAAGACAACAAAGTTATTACATATTTCATATCAGGAAAACCTTAATTTGGATTCTTGATAGATTTTTTTTACTGTTCTTCTGTTCTTATTGATTTTGTTGTTTTAAAATACATAGAAAAGACTTTTAAAACATCATCGTGGGTATATTTTTAATGTTCGACAGAAGAACAACACAGAAAAATTCCATGGACTCTAATCTGTTACTGCTTCACTGTGTAAGCATAATTTCTGTATGCAGTTTGCAGAGTTGATCATTGTCTTTGATGATGATTATGGTGTAGCTGAAGGTTTCTATATCTATGCAAGTACCTTGTGATTGGTGCAGCATAGTCATCAAATCCTAGCGTAGCCAATGCCCAGCAAATGTCATCACCATTCACTGTCTTTCTCCTCTCCTTTCTGCACTTCTCCGAAGCTTCACTTGTCACAAAGCTTATGAACTCCGACACACATTCTTGCATTGTCTCTTTTGCTTCCTTCGAGATCTTCGCATTCTGCGGCAAAATCTGCTTCATCAGCCGACCAACATTGGCTATTGGCAGCAACTGGTCTTGTTCCTTCATGCTGCACTTGTCATGTTCCTTCGAGGAACTGCCTCCAAAGCTATCTTCCATTTTTTTTTCTTTCTTTTTTGATTTCTCGATGCCCCAGAAACTGTTTTCACTGTAACACACCACTCAGAATCAAGGACCAGATCGAATATATATAGACGAATACGCATACATGTGTTAGGCACACACACATGAAAGTTAAAGTTGTGATCTGTGTCTTGTTATTATTTGTTTATTCAGACATGTATCATGTGAAACTGTGATGCTTTTAGGAATGAAAGAGAGATGTTCCTGTTCAACTGTTTGATAAAATTCACTTCATGCATATCGAGAATTTTTTTTTATGTTTAATTATGAATAGAATAAGTGAAAAAGACTAGAAAAAAAATAAAAAAAAGGACCCTTAATCCTGATCTTCTAAGTTTTATTTATATTCGTATCTGTTCTTAAAAAATAAAGTACTTGTATATATCCTCAAAACAAACAATTTAATGGATTTTATGGGGTCAAACTTATTTATGTTCTTGGGTTAAATATTGATTTGTAAAAGAAATACCATAAAGTCCATTTACTAAATGATATTGCCATTTATGAGATAACTCTGTAAACTTTTTTCATAAAAACTTACATTTTACTAATTTAATGAATATGTATTAATGTGAAAATATCACACGGCTAATTAATTAATGGTTAAATATATCTTTAGTACTAAACTTTTATGTAAAATTAAAATTTGTTCAAACTTTGATATATTTGTGTTTCGGTACACTCAATAAGTTTCACAACGTTTATGAGTCGAGGTCAAACGAAGTTTAAATACTCCCTTCACCTTTCGATGCACCTTTTAAGGACAAAACCGTAACGAAGCTAAAACGCTCCAAAACGGACAATACCTCAAAAACATGGTAATTGTTCCTAACGTGGTGGTTCTAAAACTTAAAAAATGAGTAGATAAAGTCTTTATAACCTAATAACTATGAAACATATACAATGACATTTGAGATTAATAGTCAAATTATTTACATTATTTGACATATTATCGTGTTGTATATAAACCATTAATTAAAAGTGAAGTTTATTTAATATTAGCAAATGGTAACCGTATGAGTAAGTTAATGGGGGGTTGAGATGGTGCTGCTCTGAACCAATTGAGGCATTTTCCATTTTAATTGGAAAGTAAATGTACACAAAGTCCAAGCCAAGAATCTTTGATTTGATTGGTTTGCAAGTACTGTTAGTGATGGTTTTGGGAGTGTTTGAAACAGTGAAAAGATGAATAAGAATTAAGAATTAGGCCTTGCAAGGGCCAAGATACAAGACAATTTGATGAGTAGTGTTGGCATGAAAGATAAACAATTATAAAGGATCAATTCCACCCAACTCAATCACCAATCACCACACACTAACGTGGTTTAATAAATGATTAGGAGTTTTTAGTGTGAGGCTTTTATTATTGCCCTTTCTCTATAAAGTTGATTCAATCTAACTCAATTCTGAAAAGAAAAAATTGAAAAATATTTATTTTCATAGAATAAGGTACACAGGTTATTTTACTATATTTTGTTTTATATGTTTTGATGGAGTTTACGTCACTCCATGCGTAAGAAATTTAGAATTTAAATAAGTGTCCGAGGTTATAATAATGATATACATTGTTAAAAGAAAATAAAAGTTTAATTAATTGTTTTAACATTTAACCAAAACTAATATATTTTGTGTAGATTATAATTAAATATCATTATATTGATTTCATAGTAATAGTAATAATTACTTTTTGATAAACTAATGATACATTGTTAACTTGTAATTTGATATGGGTGGGTAGTTCAACACAAGTTTGACAATAAGTTATACAACAATTTTAATTAACTATGTTAAAATAGGTTTGAGTTCGTCTTAATAAATTTATATCTATTTCAATCTTATAAAAGTTGATTTATAAAATAAAATTTAGGGTTAAGTATGTTTTTAGTTCTTGAAATTTCATCTAAAATTAGAATTCGTTCATGTCTGAAACTTCAATACATTTTGGTTCCTAAACTTTAAAAAGAATGAGTATAGTCATTTTTAACCCGTTAATTTTTTTTCAATGTGTTTGAACACGTTTCATGTTAATATTGAAATTGTTTACACCGTTTGACACATTTCCGATTCAGTATCTGCTGGAAAATGCGTTTGACACCTCAAAAAAAGTTAACGAAATTGGGTTAAAAAGACTATATTCATTGATTTTTAAAGTTTATGGATCAAAATTTATCAAGGTTTTGACCCTGGATGGATTGCAATTTTGGGTTAAAGTTCAAGGACTAAAAACATTCTTAAACCTAAAATTCATTATTCACTCATATAGTATAATTGATGACTTGTGCTAATTGATCTCTTTTTTTTTTATTAAAAATAATACAATTATTATTATACTTAGATGTTGAGAAATTAGAGAGGATTATTCTGATATCCAGTTTAGGAAAGGATATTAACATCACTCTAAAAAAATATGATAAGGTCAATAATAAGTCATCGATTAATTGTCACAAGTTATTCATTCTAAAAAGATCAAAATTTAATTCTTATAACTCAGAACTCCTGTAGGTAGGTTCTCATAAAGAAAAATCTATTTTTTTGTCAAATTCATAGAAATTACTTAGTAAATTTCACATATTTCAACAAATTTTAACTTACAACTTTGATACTACCATTTTAAACATAAAAAAAAAAACTTTAAAAGTCTGTTCTTTTATCAAACTAATAATCCATTTAAGTTTCCATAAGTAAATTTAACAAAATAAAATCTTTATAATATTGTAAAAAACGTTGTTACATTGTTTTGTAGTAATCCTAAATAAGAACCTTTATAGTAAGCCTCAACATGTCCTCTTAGTGTTGTGCATCTTCCTTAACATCTTCATTAACATTTACTCCCGTATAAAGATAAAGTCATCGCATTAAGGGTGAGCTAACAAAAGAAAGACAAACATCATAATCACAAACATACGTCAATAATAAAATAAAATCACTCACCCGACCATACATAATAACAATGCCTTTAGACATCATGCAATCTACTAGTTGTATCAACCTACCACTCACGAAATTACTATTTTACACAATAAATCATATCATCATCAACAATCCAAATCACACAATCCACCGGTGAACTCAACATTAGGAACAATTTTCATATAACTTTGTAACCCTTACATGCAGCTTACTAGTAACTACTTATCATTAGAACAATCATCCTTCCCTGCTCCTCACAAGCATTACGGACAAGGTTTCACTTTCCCTTCTTCCCAAGAGCTTTATGTGTGAAGTCCTCCCTTTCTGCATCTCAAGTCTTACGGATAAGATTCACTTTCCCTACTCCTCTAAAGCCTTACGAGAAAAGTAAACAGGTGTTATTTCCTCAACAAAGTCCACCATCATTATTACTACGCAGAGTTACCGTTCTCACTGTTCTCCTAAAGAGACTTCCAAACGAAGTCAACACTCAATCTCACTACTAGAAACTATCAGAGTGCCTCACCTTTTGTTGAGTCACCACACACATTCACAATTCCAAACAAAGATATATAACTTTATAACGTAACCAACAATACACTACTATTTTAACAATAAACAAATTTCCAACTTTTCAACAATATTTATTGAATGTAATAATATAAATTCGATTATCAAGTAACACATAAACCCATAAATAAAGCAACCACGAGATTAACGTCAATTAACTAAAATAATATTATTTAATTTATTATACATAATCTAACTAAAGAAAAAAACATGAATACTTTTTTATTACAAAACAAAAGTAAAATAAAAGTGATCAGGTGACTTAGTAGTTAGATTAAAGGAAATAGAGAAAAAAATCATGGGTTATATGAATCAATATTTTCTATATTTAATTAAAAGATAAAAATTATAAAAAAAACTTAAAGAAGACCCCTTAAATATTATATATATATATATATATATATATATATATATATATATATATTTAAAACTTATTTAATGGTTGTAGTCATATATAATGAATAAATGTTATACCCAAATGAAAAGTTTAATAATTAAAAAAAAGAATTAAATTATTATATTATTATGCTGTAACATATGTTAAAATATTTGTATATTTAGAGTTTTTGATAATAAAAATTATATAATAAAAATTAGATAGGTGTATAATTATGGATCTAAAGAATTATTTTAGGTAATGTTTAGATAGATGAATATGTGTTGAAATAAAAATTAAATATCAATGAAATGTAATAGTTGTCATAAGGATAAAAATTAGTACAATTGTTATAATGAATAATTGAATCATTAAAACAAATACAAATCGTAAAATAATTCCAAGAAAACGCCTAATCAATTACAAGAAAATGTCTTAAAAACATATATGTTTATCACTTGTTAATTAAATTCAATCATAATTATAATCATATAACTATTGTTTGAAACACTCTCAAACCAAGTTATAACAAAATTACTAAATAATATAACTATATAAAACAGATTTATGCATGAAGTACAGTATGTATAAGTCTCATATACATACTTGCTTTCTTGAAATCATTTGTAAATGTACATTTTCTTACATTAATTTAAGAGTCTTATCTCTTTAGTCAGATAAATATTTTAGAGATACTACCTTTGATTTTGCTCTAAGAAAGTTCAAACCTAAAATACCGACATGGCGTTGCTCAAAAAGTTCTCTAGTGAAGAGATTTTTTTAATCATAAACGAAAAAAAAAATGATTTCATTTAACCCTCGGAATAAAGTACATTAGGATTAAGAAGCTAGTTTCACATGATGCAAGATAAATTTATCGCGTTAAGAAAAACAACAAATTGCAAAACTAAATAGAATCGTAATGGTTAGTACTAACTAAAAAACACGTTTACATGAGCTGAATTAACAATCTCAGAGAAAAGCACACAAAAAAATAACACTATTTTTAGAATTTCTTTTTTAACAAAGGCACACAATAAGGAATGTAAAAACAGTTCACTTTGAGCTGATATTTATTTATTTTGTTCAATTTGATCTTAAGCCGATATCTGTTTTGAAATGCAGTTGTCAGCAGTTTTCTTCCCTTGTCACAAACTTGCTAGATGAAATTTCTGCTATGCATCTTATTATGAGAAGCACCAACATTTACTGCATGAAATGAGTTTTCGAAAGTTCCTGGAACATAATTCAGAATGAATTTCATGAAAGGGATAATTTAAGGGAAAATGTAAAAAAAAATATGTAAAAGGGAGATATTTTAAGAATATGTGTTAGAGAGAAATTCATTCTGAAAGTGTTATAGTAACGGCATCAGCAGTGTAAAGGACTCTTGGTGCACCAATTCTTCATCTTTTTACTCATTCTTCCATCCTTTATATGTGGTTCTGATGTAACGTTGTTCGGATACGGACACCGGTACAGATACGATACAGACACAAATATAGAGATACGAAATACAACTAAATTGAGAAAACATAGAACATGGGATACGACGTGTATATACATATTAAGTTTGCAACTGTCAACTAACACATTGTCAACTAACACAAAAAATAAATCTAATTTATCTATCTAATATCTAATATTCAAAAAGTAGTAATAGAATAAGATTTGTTCTTTATTTTAATCATCAAAATCATGTCAAAGATAAAAAAATATCTTTCAAATTAGACATAGTGTGTTTTACAAGTATCGTACGAGTGTCGGTGTCCGATACGTGTCGGACACGGAACACGTCAGTTATGAGGCGTGTCGGAGCATCATAGGATGTAACAGAGTTCTCCTGGAAACAAATAAGTACCAAGGATCTCAATGATGAGTTGAGATGAATAACTAGTCGAGATAGTAAGTCAACTCCTCCTCATTTGACTAGACAATGCTGTGAGCATGAAGGGCTTGATTTTCCACTTGAAATCACTACTCCCAACTCAAATGTTTGTGCTAAGCTTCTTATGCTTCAAACATTTATAGCACCAAGTAGTTGAACTTAGATATAGCAAGCAGGAAGCAGATAAATTTTAACTCATGAGTTAACAATCTGAGAACTGCCTCATGCTGCACCAACCTCCTCTTTTCTTTGAACACTAACTTTTTCCTGGTACAGCTTTAATAGTTCACATGATTCCTCCTCAAAACATGTCACAAACCTTTCAAGAAATACCTGTTCAGAAACAGAAATTGGGGTAACAAAGCTGACCCTTTTCTTCAAGCCTTTAGCAAGTAAATGCTGGACAACAAGAGCCCTAGGAATGACTGTCTTTTCCATACTCAACCCGAAAATCTTCGGAAAATGGACAAGTTCCAAAGCATCCCGACCCAACTGATTGACCCAGAAGTTCATCACAACATTTATTTTTTTAATGGATGTCAACATAACGTGAGGGTGCCTCTTAAACGCTTCAGACAAGGCTTCATCCGACCAACCCCATTTCTTGAAGGTATCAACTTTCTCCTTCCACAGGGGAGGACTAATTCTTTTCATGGCCATCATCGCTACAGCAAATATTGCTTTTGAAGGATCAAACCCCAAATCCTTTACTTCCTTCACCAACTTAACCATATCATTTGAGGCAAACACCGCATGACTACGGTTCCCAAGCAATCTTGCAATGTTCGATTCTCTCACTCCATTCTCTTGCAGCAATCTGATGTTGTGTGCCAGAAGATTGCAGCGAGAGAACAATAAATTACCAAACATACAACCAATAGTCTTCACATCAGATTGCAAGAACTTATATATCAATTCATAGGTTGGAACTATCTGATTCTCCAGGCTTGGACCCAGTACTGCAGGGTACTTATTCACTAGGTTAACAATTTCAGAGCTAGATACACCCTTTGAGCTTAAAAATTCAAACTTTGGCAATACCCTTTTGCATGGGTCACAGGAAAGCAACCATGGTAACCTTCTAACCATAGATTTTATTTGCATATTAGAGAAACCGTGATTTCTGAAGAACCTGATCACTGCCTCGGGCTTTTCTGGGGTCTGAAAACAAATATTGTAGGAGCTAGATGTTTTGGAAGCAGATTCAGGGGAGAACCCAAAATTGTCAATGAGGTAGGATACAGCGAATGAGCGTGATTTTGAAGTGATCGTGCGGTAACTAAGAGAAAAGAGGAACGGGTAGTGGTGGATAAAAGGGTAAGGTAGTGTTGCTGTGGAAGTGACACATTTCAAGTACAGAAGTTTATTCAACATGGTGATGAGGTGAAAAAAAAAAAAAAAAAACCTAAACTTTTCAAATTGAAGAAAATTACTCAAGGTTGAAAAGGCAAAGAATTGAAGGACGATGATGTTACCTGAGAGCTTGGTATTTTTCTCCAAACCCTTTTTGAGACAGATACAAGCATTTGCACCAAACCTGATTCCCTCCTATTTTTTTCAGCTAGGGTTCCGATGGATTTCTGATCTTGGAGAGAGAGACAAAATAAGAGGTGTGTAGAGGTAAAAACTGAGGAACCCTAATTAAAAAAAAGGTTAAATTATTCAATTGGTCCCAAATTTCGTATGAAAATTTGAATTTGGTCCCTCAATTTGAAAAAGTGTTAAATAGATCCATAATTTTGATAAGTTGTCTCAATGAAGCCCCTTCCGTTAAAATGGCAGAAACGACGTTAAGAGCACAGTGATGTGGAAATGGTAGACGGAACTGAACAGTGAAGTGGCATATTAAATGTGGTACACGTGGAATTTTGAAATGCTTTAATAAATAATTATTTTGTGAAAACTGTGTGGAAAGTTATTAAATGATGTAATA
>Ga0214544_1005098_pt1 | contig 25802 bp, 25 predicted proteins | sample CNSS3metaG_FD_160074 | JGI IMG/M metagenome (GOLD analysis project Ga0214544, IMG submission 160074) | Root nodule microbial communities from cowpea collected in UCLA plant growth center, Los Angeles, California, USA - CNSS3 | ecosystem: Host-associated > Plants > Roots > Nodule | place: USA... | reverse complement strand
CCTTGAGACCTATTGAATGCGGGGGCATCGATGTTGGCTTAAGTTTATTGGAGTAGTCGGTCTCGACCGGCTACTTGACTAGATGGCTTATGTTGGTGATGTGAAGTGCTAACTCGGCCTAGCCTGGATACTAGGCGGTTTCGATATGCACACTGTTTGCTTGGTTGAGTTTGGCTAGGTACGGTACACCAGTCCCCCAGCCTTGTCCGATATGGGTTGTCGGTCAAGGATGATATGTGTTGATAAGCTAGCAGAACTGGCTAGGTGTGATACACCAGTCCCCCAGCCTTTAAATGATGGGGTCCACGTGTATTTATAGGACATTAATGACGTTTGACCATTTCATGGGCTGGGTCTTGACTTGGGCTCTAGTTTGGGCCATGAATGGGCCTGGGCCCCAACCCAGGCCCTTGAGACCTATTGAATGCGGGGGCATCGATGTTGGCTTAAGTTTATTGGAGTAGTCGGTCTCGACCGGCTACTTGACTAGATGGCTTATGTTGGTGATGTGAAGTGCTAACTCGGCCTAGCCTGGATACTAGGCGGTTTCGATATGCACACTGTTTGCTTGGTTGAGTTTGGCTAGGTACGGTACACCAGTCCCCCAGCCTTGTCCGATATGGGTTGTCGGTCAAGGATGATATGTGTTGATAAGCTAGCAGAACCGGTTAGGTGTGATACACCTTTATTATACATTTATTTTCCTTTGGTGATTTCATTCAATGGTGTATCAAATTATTTTTAGAACACACATTTGACTTCTTTTTAATATTTTTATTTGTTGTTTATAATGTAAAGTACTATTTTGATGTTTTTTATATAATTATTTTTATTTTCTAACCATTTATCATAAGTGTAATTTTATCACTACAATTGCATATAAGAAATTACGATAATATAATTTGTATCGTATATGCTAGATAAGGTCGGATGGTCTACGACCAAACGACTGAACCTAAGGCCGGAAACCAGCTTACACCACATGCAACAGAAAAGACCGGTTAGTCCCTGGCCAATGATCAGACTCAAGGCCAAGAACTCCTCGAGGAAGGTCAATCATAAACCTGTAAACAAAATAACTATGTAAGGAAGTAGAAGCCAATTACCATTCCAAGGGTCGACTACATATCAATCACTCCAAAAAAGATTAAATCAACTACTTAACAACATTAATAAAGTAAAATGTGCAAAGCAAATGACTATGACATGTAAACAAAAATAACGGTAAGGACTCTTGTTAGCAAACTGGAATTTAAACAATCCTTTCCCCCTCTTTCCTAACATAACTTAAATATCCAACAAAGTTCCTAGTAGAATTGGGCCTCTAATGGCAAGCCCACACAACCCCATCTAAAGGCCCTAAGGCCTAAGCTAGCGATAAAACCACGGTACACATAAGATGGTAACTTAAACAGGTAACAACCCTTGGAAAAATAATTAGTATAAATACAGGTGGACCGAGGTAAAGCAACGACAAAGTCGGTGCCCCCAACAAAGTTATCCTTGTTGAACTAAAGAAACGATTGGACTCCTCCAAGGGAAGATGGCTAGAAGATCTATTGGAGATCCTTTGGTCTTACCGATGTATCCCCTAGTGCTCGACTCATGGGTTCCCTTTTAGCTTGGTATACGACACATAAGCTATGACACCCGTTGAGATAGGAGAACCCTTACTACGGAGACAAAATTATGATGAAGATGAGAATCAAGAATCTCTTAGCACGAGGTTGGACCTTTTGATAAAACTACGAGAAAAAGCACAAATCCGAGATATGATAGCCAAGAAGAAGGCGACCAGAAATTACAACTTCAAGCTCCAACCACGAAACTATGTTAGAGGAGACCTAGTGTGGCGAATGGTTAGTAATTCAAGAAAAAAGAGGGTAAAGTATCTGCCAATTCAAAAGGGCTATTTAGAGTAAGAGAAGATATCGACAAATGGGCATATCGATTAGAGCGACTATCAAGGGAACCCATACCGAACACCTGGAATATAACACATTTAAAGTTCTACTTTAGTTAAAAACCTCATCAGATAATTGAGCAGATTGCAACCATGTGTGTAATCTTTCCCCTTACCTGGTTTTTTATCCCTAAGGAGGGTTTTTCCCGAAAGGTTTTAATGAGGCACCCTTACCGAATAAAACAAGGGTTTTGTAAAAATTACACGTTTCTTGCAATACTACATTTCTATGTGTTCCCTACCACATACCTAGGTGATCTTGGTCGAATAATTAAATTTCTATTGCATTCCCTACCGCATACCTAGGTGGTCCTGGTCGAACAATTAAATTTCTCTAAGTTCCCTACCACGTAACTAGTTAGTCTTGGTCAAATCATTAAATTTCTATGTGTTCCCTACCATATACCTAGGCGGTCCTAGTCGAAAAATTAAATTTGTATGTGATCCCTACCACATACCTATGGGGTCATGGTTGAACAATTGTGTTCCCTATCGCCTATCTAGGCGATCTTGGTCGAAAAATAAATTTCAAATGAACAAACTACGTAGGATATCATACGTTTACGCATACATTAAACTCAACAACGTGTATAAAATGGATATATAAGCAACGAAAGCAAGGAAAGAAAATATGTTGCCCAATAAACGTCATTGTTATATACACACCAACGACCACCATAGTTCTTGACCATATACAAAAAAGAGCAAAGAAAAAGGAAAGTACAACAATAGCATAAAAGGACAAACTTAATCATGGAACTTTTTCAAATTAAATGTCTGCCACAACTTCCTCCTCGACATTGCCAATTGTTCATTAGCATCCCCAAAATGCGAAGGGATCACCCTAGCATTATGCTTAGTTGAGCCACCATTATTCTCGACACTAAGAGCAACAATAGTTGGCTTAGGACCCTCAACAACCTTTAGTATCTTGATCTCATCCTCATCAATTAGATGGTTGCCATATACATCTTTGTTCACATTGAAATGCACATCCTTCATGGACACTCCATTGTATAAGAACTTCACCTGTTGTAGAGCTTTGTTAAAGCCATTAATATGATCGGACACCATGTACTTCTTGAGATCCCTCATTTCGGCCTCCACTTAAACAACTCTTCCCTTCCATTCCTCCACTACGCCTCCAACTGTTTCTCTTTGTCCTTAGCTTTTTTTTTTTTAGAATCTAAACACCTCACCTTCCAAGTTCCTAATTTCTTTTTCTCAACCTCCAAAGCCTTTTCCCTCATACCATAGACCAATTTGTTACCTTCATACTTGGCTTGAATTAAAGATAATTTTTTTTCTAGTCTGGCTTTATCTCTATCCCTTAGCTCCTGATGCACCAAATTACTTACCTTCTGGCCTATCACCAAAGGATTTTGCTAAGCTCTACTATGGCTCGAATAGTGGCGCTCGACTTCATCTCATCCAACGCTTTCACCACTTCCTCATCTAGGTTATTTTCTACCCCTTTGCGAACCTTGACTTCTGGCTTCTCCAAACCCCAAATTCCAATAACTTATTCCCTGAAGTCTATCTCTCCCCCCATTTGAGAAGTTTAGCCCCTAGTTTCTTTCTCTCTTTTCCAACACCGCTCTAAGCAGACAAAGGACTTTCCCTCTTAGCGCTTTCGAGCCAATGAGTATCCGTCAAAGTCCCTTTGAAGTTGGGGACATTGGTCTCCCTAGACTTCTTGGCTTCTTCAACCAACTATTGCCACAAACTCCTGAACATGTTAATGTCGATCCCAATCTTTTTGGCATGTTGGCCATGTATCCTATATACACGAATAACTTATTAAAAACAAAACAAAAAACACAAAACAGATTCATAAGTTAAATATTACCTTGCAATTCAACAATACGCTGAGTTGGGTAGACAAATACACCTTAACTAAACTTTTAGTAGGCAACTTATGGGGAAACTTCTCAAGGATCCCCATAATCCACCTATCATCCACCAAAAACATTTCCTTCGTCGTGTCCTACACCTCCATGAATTATCAGTCCAATAAAAAGTAAACTTCACCTTGCCATTGTCATGATAAAAATAGGTCAGCCCAGCTGGGTTCACAACAATCCTGAAGAAACCATCTTTAAAACGCTGAAGGGGCTGAGAATACGCATCTAAAACAATAATACCTAAATGACTAACCAATGACAACAGGTAATCAAATTTTTAGGACGTGTATTATAAAAATAGGAAGCATTTAGGCGACAGACTCGGTTACAATGATCGATACAACAACTTAAACACCTAAAGATAACTCTAGCTGTTTGGATGCAACTGGTTAGGCACAACATTTAGCAAACGGAGCACAACCATAGTAAATTCAGCAAAAGGCAATCGAATTTGCAATTGGATGAAATGACACATATACATGTAAAAAAGCTCCTTGGTATAATGTTCTTAGCGATGACAAACATTGTCCATGATACTCACCCTCTCTAACAAAACTATGTCAAGCAACCCTAACTAATGGAGATACCCATTCGTACCCTCCCTTCGCAGCAAATCATTTTTGGTGCGCTCGTTTACTGGATCCTTCCTAATATCAGAAATACTCTCTATAACCAATCCATTTGACCTCGACAAAGAATACTTTAAAGAAGAAGTTAGAGTCAGGCTACCCTGACTACTCGACCCTCCCACATACGCCTTACTCGAACCACTACAAGACATACGTTAATTAGATGGATATTGACGACACTCAATTTTTTTCTACATAATATCTCGGCAACGGAGACAAGAATATGACCACACAATAACAAAACTGACAAATGATCCTTTTTTATAGATACTTTCCGCAACTTTTCATCTTTGTGTTCACCTCAATTGTTATCATTACTCTTCTGCAAACGTCACAACAACACAAGCCATGAAGCAACTCTAGATATTCTCCACTATTCTTGATTTCTATGCCAAGCTCAACGTAAATATCTACTACATCTTCCCATCTCAAGCTAAGCCAAGCCTTCTTGATGAAACGCCTTCCCTCCTCAGCCTAATTTGACACGTCACTCCCTCATCAAACCTCTTCGTCGTTCACACAACACTTTTCCTATTAACCACTAAACTCTGAGATCTAATCTTGGGAGAAAAAGCTCTGTGTTTTCTTGGACATTGGAGCACTTTTTGTAGGTACACCCCTATCTTTGCCAGCAGAAGTACGAGCACTTGACTGATGACCACTACAAGCGGTAGAGAATTATATTCAGAAGTCCAAAGATCTTTACAAGGTACTATATCGGTCCTGTAAGACATAATAATTTAATGTCATTGTCATGAATCTTATTTATCACCATCTAACATATATCAAAGTTCAAAAAATGAAAGGTATGTGCTAAATTTCAATTATTATTAGTTCAACCTTTGTTCTTTGTGTGATTTCATTCAAGTGGTGTATTATAATTTTTAGGTTAAAATGCTCCGTTGGTCCTCGTATATGTTTGAAAATCTTAATTAGGTCCCCATATTATGATTGGTCTCAATTGGGTCCCTATTTTTGAAAATGTGTAACAATTAGGTTGTTTCCATTAGTACTATACTAACATCGTTAAATATGTGCCACATGTCAGTTCATGCTTTTTTTTTAATTTTGATTCCAAAAAAAAAGAATTAAAAATTAAAAAATTAAAAATCCACGAACTAACGCGTGACACATATTTAACGATGTTAGTATAGAACAAACGAAAAGAACCTAATTGTTACATATTTTCAAAAATGGAGACCAATCAAAATATGGGGACCTAATTCAACAAAGTATTTTAACCTCATTTTTAATAATGTTTAAAGAAAGATATATCAATAAAATTTAAAGAATATGAGAGTAAAGAGACATTTAAAATACTTTTAAGTTCGATTTTATTTTCTTTTGTAATTTTATAAAAATAATTTTAAACTTTATCAACTTTGTTTGATTAAATTTGCAAATTTAGTAAATGTTTCGGTGTCATAAAATTTTATTTGGTATTCTAATTTGAAATGTATACAATTATAATTTTTTTTTTTAAAATATTTCACATTCAAGAAACAAGAATACATCCTTTTGATAGTGAAATTTTGATAATATTATATTTTTTTGTAAGATTTTTTATTATTTTATAAATATTAATTAATTGATACTCAAAGAATAAGAAAATAGGCACAAGTACGAGTGTTTACCCGTTAGTGAAAATGGGGATGAGATAAAAATTTCATACTTGTTGAGTTTGGGTATGAGGATGAGGGTGATTTTTTCTTTTTGGGATGAGTATGGGATAATGAAACAGATCCCTATCTTTCCCCGTTGCCATCCTTACTCTCAACCTGATGTGTTTAAAACAAAAGATTTTACACGCTTACTGTCTCTATTTGTTTTTCTTCTTCAGTCTTCATATTAATTATAAAGATTATGTCGTTGTATATCTCGTTAATTTCTTTCATATGTTCATCTTTGTTCATGCATGGACAATATTAAGTTATTATGGGACTCATACCTTATCTTACAACAATCTTTAGGTTCCTCAGATGGATACTCCACAGTCTTGTTTGCAAGGTCCTCGTTACCGGATACTTGGTGGAATGTGGGGGATTTCCCGCAAAAAGGAAGCTCTCAAATTCAAATCTCATTATTGTACTAATGAATTGCGTACCTTTAGTTACTAGGGTCCACCTTTATTTATAAAAGGTTAACTACTTGTGGTACCTTTACTTAGTTAATTATGGGCTGGGCTTTAACTAGGTTTTACCCAACTTTATTGGGCCTAAATAAAGCTTAATTGGTCCTACATTGCAAGGCCAATATTCTTTGAAAATGTTTAGTTAGGTTTTCGCTTATTTTTGCCTAAGTTAGAGTTAGTTCGCTAACATACCAGTATAACAGATTTTCCTGCATGCATACTTGTCATCCACATATATGTTCAATTAGTATATATATATCTCTTCTTTAATTGATGGAGTGAGATAGTTGACTAGTGTTGCCACTATATAGGCGACCTTATGCATACATGATGTAGTTAACGGTTAGGCGCCTTGTTATTTGTTATGCTGCTATGTACCTGAATGTGGTGCCTGTGGTATTTTGGGTTTAGTGGCTATTTGAGTTAGCAATTTTTTGGTGTTGGTGGTCATTTTGGTTAACAATGTTTTGGGTTAGCAGCCAGTTCGACCCCTATGGTACAATCTCCATTTCTTCGTACCTTTGTTCCTCTATTTATAAATATTTTTAGAATTTGATCATTGATATTTTCATCTCTAAATATTTTGGTTTGATTCTTCTTTAGTTCAAAAATTTCTTTTCTTTTCTCATTAAGAAATTTTTGATATGTTATTAGTTATGTGGTTCTTCTACCATTCTTGATTTTCTTCTTTCTTTCCTTTTGTAAATCAATCTTGAATTTATATGAACGATGCAACATAAAATCTTTAGAATAATCTTTAGCTTCTATTCGCGTTGATTCTTTTGTTTTCTTCTTTTTTGAGTATCTTCTCATAAAGTAAATCTTATGTTATTTCCATATTTGAAATTCTTTTATCATTGATATCTTTAGAATATTTTCTCGTTTGTAATCTCTTACTTGATTAGTGAATTTGAATCATTTTATGATCATTATCTTTGGATATATATTTTTCTATTTAACACTTTCAATATATAATATCTTTATTTCTTCAGCATCAATGTAGGTGATTTGGGTATCAAAAATATATTTCTTCTCACATAATATACAAATCATTAACGTTGAGCTCTAATATAATCTTCATATCTTGAGTCAATCAAATCTCCAATCAATTGTTTTCCTTTGATTCTTGATCTGTATCAAGAGACACTTGATATTGAAGTTGTTGATATAATCTTCCTTTTCATCATTCAGATTAATCTTCACTAATTTGATTAAGTCACAATGTATTAAACTCAACTTCAATAGTCATCCAGTCTATTCATTACGAATAATCTTAAATTTTTACTTCATTTGACTGGCTCTTACTACTTAGTGTTGGTATAATGTGACTATAGAATAGGGAAGAATAAAGACCATAAAGAAATTGCCACAATTTTGACGCAAATAAATAGTCGAAGTAAAAAGCATAAGAAAGCAAACCATTGAGGCTACATCTAGTCTCTTAAGCAACTTGCTTAAGATATTTTCACTACTAAATTCCCTTAACTAGAATGAGTATCACCCTTTGCAGGTTACAATGAGTATCCAACTCTTAGGCTACAATGAGTATCAACCTTTCTATGTTACACCAAGTATAAACCTACACACGTATAACCTTCTTGATCTCCCTTGAGATTAGGAACTCACAATTGAAAATTACAAGAAACACTCTCAAAGTAAGAGAGTACAACTCAACTCACATAGGGTACAACTTCACTTTGTGAAGAATATTAAGTTGAATAGACGAGCTTTATAACCAATGAGGTTTTGATGATGACAAAATAAACCACTATACCATACGAGTAAGTCTCTGGTTAGAAGTGAAGCCATGTTAGACAACTACAAAGGAACATCTAACAAATATAGTGAGGTTGAATAAATTGATTAGCATAGTTGATAATTTTCCATTTGTGCATGTTTTTAATAAATAAAATTCTTCTATTAGTATTTTTTAGTTTGTAATTTTCTAGAATTGAATAAATTTATAGTTTTTGGTGTGAAAATAGGTGATTTTGTGAAAATGGTGTTAACAATTTATTTTTAATAGTAATTTTTTTTAAATAAGATTTTCTCTTTTCTTTTGAAAATAAAGAATAGAAAAATATGTTAGATTAGAATTCCATTTTTCTTAACAAGTATTAAGAAAAATGTTCTAGGATTGATAAAAGTGTAGGATATCTCAACAAGGTAGAATTATCGTGGTAAAAAATTGAATTGAAATTTGTTTACCTAGTTACTCGATCATTTTTGGACAAAGGTTGAACCATGGTGCATAGAGGTCTGTTTGAAAAGTGCCTCACTAATGGAAGGAGGCTCATTTAGGACCTATGTCGAGTCGATTGTTGTGTGCTAAGCTAAAGGAAGAGCTTGTGTAGAGTATAATCTTAGTAGTTAATTAGTGTTAGGTCCATGTTTTTTCCTTTCTTCTGTAATAGAGTTTGAGAGAGTATTTTCCTGTATAGATAACTTAGTATGTGATGTGAAAAAAGAGTTTTTAGAAAGGAGAGATTTTAGAAAGGATAGTAGTTTAGAGAGTCTATAGAGGAGAGTGTTCATAGTGTGTAAAGTCCTTTTGGAAAGTTGTGATTGAGAGTTCAAAGAAGATTAACACATGTAGAGGGTTGCATTGTAGATGGTAGCGTGAGTGTTCCTTCCATGAGTGCAAATTAACCTTGAAGGTGGCTTAAGTTTGCTGTACAGAGGAGCATTCTGAGTAATCTTGAGAGTACAAAGTAACCTTATGAATCGATCATTGTAAATTTCTATACACTTTGTCTTGAACTCAATAGAATGTATAATTTTCTTCTCGAATTCTAATTTGATTATGCCATTATTCTTTTACTTCTATCGTTAACAATGTTAATTTTTTTTTTTTTAAATCTTTCTTGCAATTTTTATCTTTCTACGTTGTACCTTTGTGTTGGTTGTGAGTTTTACTTTTCTCCTTCTATCCCTTTTTATGTTAGTTTTGATTTTCTTGCCAAATTATAGTTTAATACAATTCTTATTCTTTTGTGATTCTTGCATTACATCTTTACTATTACAACATTGAATTCTTGATTTAGATTCTAGGTAGTTTAAATTTGTGTTGCCTTGTTTGTCCTAGCTTTTTTATTTAGCACATCTCTTTACTCAATCAATTTTCTTATTTTTACTTTGAAGAATTGAATGTTTGAACTCTACATATCTTGGTTTCTAATTAAGATTCCAAAGTCCCTAAAGTGGGTCTTACTTGGTAAGATGTCTTCTTGAGCTAGGTTTTAGTTCAATACATTGAGTAAAACAAGATTTTTAGTTTTGAGTTATTATTTGTTTGTTACATTCTTACATTTTATTTCCTAATTTCCAATTTCTTTACTTTACATGTGTTGTTGCCATCTTTATTGCCTGCCACTGTAATTTTTTATTACCTTGTCTTGTGCTCATTATAGTTTCGTTGTTTAGCATGGTTGATCTTGCATTTTACATTCTTGCATTCTCTATATTTGTTTAATCATCAATTAGACTTGTTAATAGGATTGCTCTTGTTTCTGCATATTACAACAATTTCTAGTTTAGTTATAGCATTTTACACAATTGGGGATTTTTAGCTCTATTTGGTTTATGCTTCAATTAGACATTCTTAGGACCAACTCATATTGCATTGAGCAAGATTGCATTATTAGGATATAGTAGACATGATTGCATGCATTAATTCTCCACAGTTCTCATTTTTAGTTCGTAGAGAAGTTTCATAAAGCAGTTATATAAATTGCTATTCAACTGGAATCAATCGATTGAGCATAAATTTGAACTTGTTCAATATGTTAGCTGACAAACTATATAGCTTGATTTTTTAATGATAATGAAGAAAGAATCATATTGAGTGTGAAATCACATTGATACTTTTGGAGTCTTGGAGCTGTGAGTGCTCCTGGTGTGTAAAGAAGGTTCTGGGTTGGCTAGGGAAAGCCACCTTGGAAGTTTGATCCTACTTTTGCATTTGTGGTATGTCTGGTGTGATTCAATATCTACAAGAGAGGTTCTTGTTGTGCAGTGTGAGCTTATTGTGTGATTCAAGAGCCTTGCTGTGTTGCATATTATTTTCGAAAGTCTAATCTTTTAAGGATTTTGTAAAACTTTTTAAATAATGGAAAGTCAGGCTAACGTTAACTTGACTAACTGGATGTAGCTAAGTAGAGTGAACCAATAAAGAAATTTTGTGTGATTTGATTTACATTTTTTGTATTGTTGGGATTCTTCATAAAAGTCATCAATAAAATCAATCCAAGCAATCTTTCTTTCTAATGTTGACATGATTGCACAGTCAATCGGTAAAACATTGCTTCTACTATTAATTTAAATTGATCCTGACTGGTAATTTGATCAGATTTGAAATCTTGTGTTAATTGATATTTTTGTACACTCTATATTAGAATTTTAATCAATTGATTCTATTTTTAAATCTATTGTTTATGTCAAGAAATCAAAATTCATTGATCTTTAATATCAATCATTGTGTAATTGTACATAAAGTTCGCAACTATGAGTATTTGAAATTAGTTAAAAAATAGTCGATTCAACCACCTCTTCTTGGCCTAGAAACACCTTATGTTACTTACAATTGATATTAGAGCGGGTTCTTGAAAGTTAATCAAGTTTGATCCTAATTTATTTCTTCAAAATGTCTAAAAGCAAACTTCCTTTTGTTGAAGATGCCACATGCCTCTTATGTTTAGTGGTGTGAACTATCAATTTTGAAAAATTCGCATGAAAATTTTCATATAATCTATTGACCAAAGAATTTGGAATGCTATCAGGAGTGGACAATTCATTCCTAAGCATATTGTTAATGATAAGCAAGTTGACAAGCCATGGAACCTCTAGACTGAAGAAGAAAAGAAGAAAGCTCAATATGATTGTGCTGCCAAAAAAAATCTTGACATCCGCTTTAACATGGAGGAGTTTTTTTAGAGTTTCTCAATGTGGTTCTGCAAAGGACAAGTGGAATATGCTTGAAGTCATACATGAAGGATCAAATTATGTGAAGAGGGGTAGGAAACATGCATTGGTTCAAGAGTATGAATTGTTTAATATGAAACAAGGAGAAACCCTAGTTGAAGTCCAAAAAAGGTTCACACATATTGTTAAACATCAAGGTCTTGAAGTGTCTTGATAAAAGTTAGTAACATAAAGTCATGCTTATTTCAGAATCAAAGGATTTGTCAACAATGACTATTGTTGACATGGGATTGAAATGAATAGGTTGAATGAATTAGAAAGTAGTGTACTTATGAAGAAGTTTGGAAAATTTGTCAGGAAAAGAGGTAACAAAGGTAACCAAAGGATGTACAACTCAAAAAGTAATGAATCAAATGGTACTCCTAATTTTACTTTTTATAATTATGAAAAACATTAACCAAACCAAAGATAAAGGTGCTGAAAGGAAAAAGGAAAGCAAGCCTAAGGAGAGACGTGCATACATTGTTTGGGAAGATAATGATAATTCAACAATTGGGTCATAACAAGAAGAAAGTGAAGAAGTAAATTTGTGTCTCATGGCTGGTTATAAGTCATCATCATCATCATCAAGTAGACAAGTTCTCTGTCCTTAAAAAGATAAGAATGATTATAACCAATTACTGCTTCCTTTTGATGAATTGTATAATGAAGCAACTATGATTGGTGTCATAAATAACCGATTAAAAGGTTTAAACAATTGGCTAGAAAATAGGGTTAATTAGCTAGAAAAAGATTTAACTGATTTAAAAATGGATTTTGAAAACTGAACATGATTTATAGTAATTCAACGTGTTGTTATAAAAATCAATTGATTTCAAAACCTCATGGAAACTACACTTTTTTGGAAAATAAATTCAAATACCTTTTAAAAACCTATGCAAGATTCACAAGAAGAAAAACAAATTTAGAAGTTGTTCTTGGCTCTTAGAATTGTGTTTTTGCAAAAAGGTTGGAATTGGATATAATTATGTTTTTGAAAAGAAAGTTAAGAAGTTTACAAATTTATTTTCCACAAGTAAATCAAATGATATGCCTTTCATTATTTGCAATTATTGTATGAAAAATGGTAATGTTTGTAAAGTTGCAATGCTGGGAAATGTGATGTGCCTAAGGGATATTTGAAATGGATCCCAAAAGGACCAAGAAAGGATTAACCATAATTGGCCCAATATATTAAAGGTAATACATAATACAAATCTGATTTATAGGTCTTGAAGAATGATAAGAAGGATCTGTTGTACCCATATAATGGGTGTTTCAGGCCCATGACTGGTGATCAAGCAAAGTTTGCAAACTTGAGCTTGAAGAATGAAGGATTCGTGACATATAGAGATAACAACAAAGGAAAATTGTAAGACCTAGGAAAAAAAATACATGTCAAGAATGGTGAGTTGGATGTGAATGGCATTATCTAATGTATAAAGAAGTGAAATGTAACACAGTTGGTTAAGGCCTTGTTGTGGGTTGAAGGTCACATGTTCTATCTCTAATGCGTGCAATTGGTGTGATTTACATTTTATATTTTCTATACAATTTATTTTGAATGTGTCAATTATGTGACTACTTGTTGTAATGTTCGTTGTGTATGTGGATGACAAGATAAATATGATAGTCTGTTTGGTTTGGGAGTATTGGTTTGGAACTTAGTGGGGGTGAGTTTGAAACTTGGCAAGAGCAAAAGTAAATTAGTTTTCTTTTTAGTAATTTTGTGGTACTCTTAGGGGAAAGTGAAGAGTTGAAGGCAAATTCATTGTATCTGGTCACAGACTCAAAAGTTTTGGTTTGGACATAAAGAGCAAAAAAGCTTAGAGCAAAGGTAGTGTGGTCTTGTTTCAGGAATTCTAGGTAAGGGTAGCTACCTTGTATATATGATATTTTTTATATTATTTGTGAATATGAGATAAGATAATAAAGTGTTAATCTTCGTCGAAAAGTTGGGATTCTTAAGGTAAAGGGAACTATCTCGTTGGTTCTCTTTCTTTTTCTTCTAATGTGGCAGAGATGTTTTTTTTTTTAAATTTTGTGATGAAGGTGATAATGGTTTTGGAAATATGGAATAGATATATGATTCTTGTCACAACCGAAATCGTGACAGGATGACGATCCAAAAAAAACAAAATTTGTAAAAACAGAGTTTTGGAGTCGCCACCATAGTTATTATAGGAAACTATGGAAAACCATAAAAAAGGAGCAAGGTCTACGAAAACAGAGATTGGGGGTACGGGAGTTAATTACGCGTAGAGAAGGTGTTAGCACCCTACAACGCCCATCCTAAGACGGTACCTTTAATTAAAATACAAATTGATGTTGTCTCCTTTAAATATTTATTTTAAAAAAATAAATAAAATGAAATGAAATAAATAAATAAAATAAAATAAAATTAATAAATTAATAAATTAATAAAAAAAATATGACAAAGAAAAACAAAGGAAACAAAAAAAGATTTTTTTTTTGTTTTTTGGGCTCGACAAGGATTAATCCTCGCTCCTACGTATCTCCATGTGAATGGAGAATCAGGGTTACGTAGTTCTTTATCAAAAAAGACTTTTTGAAAACAATTTGTTCGAAGATGTTGATATCACTCTTTTTTAATATTTGAAAATTTGTATTTTTTTAGTAATCTTATAGAAAAGCGAATTAAGCACTAAGTCGACGCGAGCGGTCACACGAGCACTTATACATTTTTAAAAGTTAAAAGGGTATTTAAATTATTTTTTTTTGTTATTACCTCCTTTAAAAAAGAAAAAAAAACTTCCGAAATAAGATATTGATACCCACAAAATGTGACTATTATATATCCACAATTTATGAAAACATTAGGAAAATAAATAAATAAAAGATTAGGACATAACGTTTAGGATTAAACATATTATTTTAATATGAACAAGTTTTACAACACTTAACATGAAAAAATATAGCACAACATATTCATACAATGTCAAAACATGATACCACTCACTTATTCATGCAACAACGTTTACAACCCAAAGCAATCAACAAAACCTTAATTATAAAACCAATGAACCCCAAAAAGCATGACAATAATGTTTTTTTTCCATATAAAAAAAATAGTGAAAACATCAAATTCAACCAATATGAAAAGTAGATCTCGAGAAATACTACATAACACGATAAAAAAAATTTTGCGAACCTGAACGGGAGATCGTACTTACAATAGTTATGTTGGAACACTAAGAAACACATGGGGGTGGCGATCGAAGGTGAGTGGGTTTTTTATGTGCGAGGGTTAAAAGAGAATGTGTGCTTAGGGTAACAGAGGTCTCCAGGAATAATTTTTGAGAGTGAAAAAAAAATTCCCCTTTCTTCTTTTTTTGATGGGTTTATATACACAACATTATAAATCTAATGTAATCTCGTAATAAAGGTCTGCCTTAATTACAACGAGTTTTAAAAGGCAAGAACTGGTCTTAATATTATTACAAAATGGGAATCAAATCATAGAAAAAAAATAGAGCACAAAATCAAACGTGATCAGCAAAATTAATTTTAATTAGTAAAAGAGATATTATTTTGAGTTATATTATTACTTTCTCTATCTGGAAAAAAGGTGTCATAAAATTAGAGCACAAAATCAAACGTGATCAGGACAGATTAATTATAATTACAAAAAAAGATATTCTTGAGAAACATATTAATATTTTCCTCATCTGGAAAAGGAGGTGTCATAAAATCAAAGCACAACGTTAGAGTAAATAATTCTAAATATTAGAACATATTCTATTTCTAATTATTAGACTAACTTCTTAATCTAGAGCAAAAACGAAAAAGCATAGAGTGGGGGTGCGAAAATTAAATGTTAGGCTGCCGTTAGTTGCAAGAAAAACGGTGTGGGTATATAGAGTATTTTGGACTAAAATAAAACAAAGCCTCAAAAGAAAATATATACAAGATTAAAACAAAATCTTTCTTTTTATTTATTAATTTATTATTATTATTATCCCGTTATTATTATTATTTAGACAAAGAAAAAAACCAAAGAAAAAACTTATTTATTTTTTATTTTTTTATTTTTGACCTTTTTTTGAAAAAATGAATTGTTATTATTTATTCTATTATTTATTTAGCCGGACGAAATTGGGTGTTGACAGCTGCCCCTCTTTACTTAGATTTTGCTTGATAATATGAGAATTTTACATTTTCATATTCTCAAAGAAATATAAGTAAAGATAAAGACACTAATTTCGTCTGGTTTCAAAAGAAACAAAGGCGAAATATGAAATCAAAGGTCACAAACCGACAACCACACTTCCAAAGGATTCAATGACCATTACCACGTAGAGGGCCTTGATCCAGAAAGTCATAAACATTTTGCGAACTAAACCTTTTGAAAAAGATTAGACCAATCCCGAGGAGAGGGTCTACATCTAAAGGATTCGGCGACCATTACCACGTAGAGGGCCCCGATACCAAAACATATACTTTTTGCCAATATAATTTCTTTTTGAAAAGATTAGACCAATCCCGAGGAGAGGGTCTACATCTAAAGGATTCAGCGACCATTACCACGTAGAGGGTCTCGATCCAAAAACGTATACTCTTTGCGAATATGATTTCTTTTTGAAAAAGATTAGACCAATCCCAAGGAGAGGGTCTACATCTAAAGGATTCGGAGACCATCACCACGTAGAGGGCCTCGATCCAAAAACGTATACTCTTTGCAAATATGATTTCTTTTTGAAAAAGAATAGACCAATCCCAAGGAGAGGGTCTACATCTAAAGGATTCGGAGACCATTACCACGTAGAGGGCCTCGATCCAAAAACATAAATTCTTTGTAAACTAAAACTTTTTGAGAAAGATTAGACCAATCCCAAGGAGAGGATCTACATCCAAAGGATTTGGAGACCATTACCACGTAGAGGGCTCCGATCCCAAAAACATAAACTTTTTACAAACTAAAACTTTTTGAGAAAGATTAGACCAATCCCGAGGAGAGGGTCTACATCCAAAGGAGAACCTGAATATCAACACAATGTGAATGCCTTTTAAAAAAGAAGTAGAGTGATCCCAATTGAAAACTTGCTCCTGTGTGCCCTTATTTTCCTTTTCGAACTTCTCAAAATATGTTTTGATGATAAAAATGAATGGTATGATATGATGAGGGTGCATGAATGCATGCATAAAACTCTTATTTTTCCTTCCTTTCCTTTTCTTTTCCTTTTTCTTGGCATTTAGTGAATTCATCATAAATGTACCCTTTTTACCAATATTTTATTATTTTTAATTATCAGCTCAATGTGACACTTTTACAACACATTTATGAAATGATATATATTTTTTATCAAATAAAACGAAATACACAAACTTGAAAATAATGTCGATATCCTTAGTTGCATCCCTTGTTATGGAATCATCATGCATAGAATTTTTTAACCGCATCAGAGTTGATTGACAATGGTAACTCCTCCCCATCCATCCTTATGAGAATTAGTGCCCCACCAGAGAATGCTTTCTTCACCACATACGGGCCTTCAAAATTTGGAGTCCATTTGCCTCTATGGTCCCTTTGTATAGGTAAGATTTTTTTCAAAACTAGATCGCCTTCATGGAACTCTCTAGGACGCACCTTTTTGTCAAACGCTTTTTTCATTCTTCTTTAGTATAATTGTCCATGACACACCGTAGTTAACCTTTTTCCCTCAATGAGGTTAAGCTGTTCAACTCTGGCTTGAACCCATTCTGCTCCTTCTAATTGGGTTTCCATCAATACTCGCAAGGATGGGATCTCTACTTCAAAAGGGAGTACTGCTTCCATTCCATATACCAGAGAGAAGGGTGTTGCCCCGGTTGAAGTACGTACTGACGTGCGATGTCCATGCAAAGCAAAAGGAAGCATCTCATGCCAATCCTTATACGTGACCACCATCTTTTGTATAATCTTCTTTATATTTTTATTAGCAGCCTCAACTGCCCCATTCATCTTTGGACGGTAAGGGGAAGAATTATGGTGTTGAATCTTAAATTTTGTACACAATTCTACCATCATTTGATTATTTAGGTTGGTAGCATTATCAATGATGATCTTGTTAGGCAAACCATATCTGCAAATCAACTCTCTTCTTATGAAATTCGTCACTACTTTTATGGTCACACTGGCATGAGAGGCCGCCTCTACCCATTTGGTGTAGTAATCAATTGGAACTAAAATGAAGTGATGTCCATTTGATGCTTTTGGTTCTATGGCTCCAATAACATCTATTCCCCATATTGAAAAAGACCATGGTGATGTCAAAACATTTAGGGTTGTGGGTGCCATGTTAATATTGTCAGCATATACTTGGCATTTCTCACACTTCCTCACATGCTTGCAACAATCATTTTCCATGGTTAACCAAAAATAACCAGCCCTCAAAATCTTTCTGGCCATCGAATGCCCATTCATATGTGTGCCAAAAGTGCCCTCATGAACATCTTTCAATATCACTTCGGCTTCTTTTGCATCCACACATCTGAGGAGAACCATATCGTGATTTCTTTTGTATAAGACATCCCCATTTAAAATGAAACTAGCAGCCAGTCTTCTTAAAGTTGTCTTATCATTCTCGGTTGCCCTTTCAGGATACTCTCGAGTTTCAAGATAATGTTTGATATCAAAATACCAAGGTTTACCATCTGACTCCTCCTTAATGAAATGACAATGCACTGGGTCCTCATAACTCTCCATTTTGATCATGGGTAGCTCTCTGTCTGGAACAATCTCAAACATTGATGATAGGGTAGCTAAAGCATCGGCTAATTGGTTATCTTCCCGAGGACTGTGCTGGAATGTTATAAAATCAAAATACTCTATCAACCCCTTGATGTAAGCTTGATAAGGGATTAATTTCTTATCTCGGGTCTCTCATTCTCCTTTCAACTGATGGATAACCAAAGCTGAATCGCCATACACCTTCAAAACTTTTGCTTTTGATTCAATTGCTGCTCGAATTCCCATGGCACATGCCTCATATTCTACAATATTATTTTTGCAATTAAAGCATATTCTTGCTGTCATTGGTATGTATTGACTTTCCGGAGAGATAAGTATTGCCCCTATTCCATGCCCTAATGCATTAGATGCACCATCAAACAACAATATCCATGCTTGTTCATCGTGGCCTCCCTCCTTCTCTTCAAACAAAGCCATGATATCTTCATCCGGGAAATCAGGCTGCATTGGTTGATAATCATCAATGGGTTGTTGAGCTAGATACTCAGCCAAAACGCTACCCTTGATGGATTTCTGAGTGACATATACAATATCATATTCTGACAAAAGCATCTACCACCTTGCTATCCTCCCAGAGAGAGCAGGCTTTTCAAAAATGTATTTTATTGGGTCCATCTTGGATATCAACCATGTAGTATGACTCAACATGTATTGTCTCAAACGATGGGCTGCCCATGCTAGTGCGCAACAAGTTTGTTCTAGCATAGAATATCTTTTCTCGCAATCTGTGAACTTCTTACTCAAATAGTATATTGCATGCTTAATCTTCCCGGTTTGGTCATGTTGGCCCAACACACAACCCATGGATTCCTCTAGTACAGTTAAGTACAAAATAAGGGGTCTTCCGGATTCCGGTGGTCGCAGTACTGGCGGGTCTTATAAGTACTGCTTGATCTTATCAAAAGCGGTTTGACAATCATCGTTCCATTCTAGAGCTTGATTTTTACGCAACAATTTGAAGATCGGTTCACAGGTAGCGGTTAATTGGGGGATAAATCTAGCAATATAATTCAGCCTGCCCAGGAAATCTCGCACCTCCTTCTCCGTGTTGGGAATTGGCATTTCTATTATTGCCCTCACCTTGTCAAGATCAACCTCTATCCCCTTTTGGCTAACAATGAAACCCAATAACTTTCCTGATCTCATACTGAATGTGCATTTAGTCGGATTTAATCGGAGTTTAAACTTTTGTAACCTTTCAAACAATCTTCTTAAGTTGACGAGGTGTTCTTCTTCAGATTCATATTTAGCGATCATATCATCCACGTAAACTTCAATCTCTTTGTGCATCATGTCGTGAAAAAGAGCTACCATCGCCCTTTGATAAGTTGCCCCAAAATTCTTGAGGCCGAAAGGTATCACCTTATAGCAAAAGGTTCCCCACAATGTAATAAAGGTAGTTTTTTCCATATCCTCAGCCACCATCTTGATCTGATTATAACCCGAGAAACCATCCATAAATGAAAACAACGAGAATCTGGTCGTATTGTCCACCAAAGTATCGATATGCGGTAATGGAAAATTATCCTTTAGATTGGCCCGGTTCAAGTCTCGGTAGTCAACGCACATTCGAACCTTCCCATCCTTCTTAGGCACAGGTACAATGTTTGCTACCCATTGGGGATATCTCGCCACAGCCAAAAAACCAACATCAAATTGCTTTTTTACTTCTTCTTTAATTTTCAAGGACATTTCTGGTTTCATTCTCCTCAACTTTTGCAAGACGGAAGGACACTCTGGCTTGAGAGGTAGTTTATGTTGCACTATCTTAGTATCCAGTCCTGGCATGTCATTATATGACCAAGAAAAAACGTCCCTGAACTCCTTTAGTAGAGCACACAATTGTTCTCGTATTTCTTTCCTTACACCAGTGCCAATTTTCACTTCTTTTATCTCTCCTACATCTCCTAAATTGAGCACTTCAACATTCTCTTGATGGGGTTTTATCTCTTTAGCTTCTTGTTCCACTAATCTCAACATTTCAGGGGAAGGTTCCCATTCATCCTCATAATCACCTTCCATATTATCAACGAGGTGCTCAAAATTAGGGAAATCGACATTAACATTTTCAAAACATCCATCATCATATCTGTATTTTTGAGTTTATAAAATGGATATTTAAAATGAAACAAACAAAAAACGTCAATTATAAATGATTTTATTGTCACATTGAGCATAAAGATTTAAAGATTAAAAACGGTCATCTCAAAAAAGTCTTAAATCCTAAAACCGCGAGTAAAGCAAAATGATAAACTAAATCTATTACATTTTTTCCAAATTAAACATCACTGGTAAATTTGTTATCTCCCAATTGTTCAGCTGCACGTCTGGAGGGCAATATCACACGAAGTTCAAGCTTTCAGATCCACTTCCTCCCTCGATAGCTTATATTTGACAAGTGTTAACCCAACCAGCGTTGTGGAAGCTTTTCTTGATATCACATATGTGAATCTTCCCTATCTTTCGTTCTCGACCTTCTATGCGAGCCAAGATTCGCTCCTTCTTCTTTTCTAACAGCCTCTTCTTGTCTTCTTTAGTAGGCTTGTACCCCAAACTGTATCTACCCTTGTTTTCAAAGACCTCTAAGGGGAAAGTTAGCCCTTGGTTATTTTTACCAAGCCCTTTTCCATATTGGTAACCCTCTTTCAGCATAACCTTGGCCATCATGAGGGAAGCACAAGACATGTGTGGGATCATCGAAAATGGTTCAATATATGCATTCCCCACAATTTCTAGTGATTGGAAAGCTGTCTCAAAGGCTTCCTCTGCTGCTTCAATGTAACGAGATGATGAGGGCCCACTCACAAGGAGGTCCTCCTCACCTGACACTATTACCAGTTTATCACCCATTATGTATTTCAGTTTCTGGTGTAATGTTGAAGGCACCACTCCCGCAGAGTGGATCCAAGGGCGACCTAACAAGCAACTGTAAGCTGGAATAATATCCATGGCTTGAAATATTATTTGAAAGATATAAGGACCGATCTGAACTGGCAACTCTATTCTCCCATTACTTCCCTCTTGCTTCCATCGAAGGCCCTTACAATCATGGCACTCGGCTTCATGTGCATACCATCACATGGCAATTTTTCTAGCGTCGATCTTGGCATCACATTTAATGAGGAACCATTATCAATTAAAACTCTTGCCATGACATGGTCCAAACATTTCACAGATACATGCAACGCCTTATTGTATCTTCTACCTTCAGTAGGTATCTCGTCATCAGTAAAGGTAAGGTAATTATTAGCAGTGATATTGCCAACAATTCCCTCAAACTTGTCTAGGGAAATATTCTGATCCAAATGAGCTTTGTTGAGTATCTTCATTAACATCTTTCTATGGGAGATTGAATGCATAAGTAATTCCAAAAGGGAAATCCGAGCAAGCATGCGTTTCAATTGTTCTACTACTTTGTACTCACTTTGTTGTATGAACTTTAAAAAGTCACAAGCCTCTACATCAGATATTTCTTGCTTTTCCTCTTTTTTAGGTCATTCTTGTGTTTGCACGTCCTTTTCTTTCAAGAGTTCTTTAGTTTCTCCTGTTGTTATTCCCTCGTTGCCAACTACGTCCTTCCTTAAAAAAGGTGGTGTAAAGATACGACCACTTCTTGTCATTCCTCCTACGCCTGATATATTTTCTACAACTGGCTCCCCATCAGCTGATTGATTCTTTGTTTGTTGTCCCTCTCCTAACACATGTATACCGTATTTCCATGGGACTGCCTTCTCACTTTTGTATGGGAAGGGTGAAGGTGATAGGATGACAACAGATTGTCTTTTCGGAGATGTTGGTGCAAAAGTGGATCTAGCGAAATGAACTATCAATGGCTTTGGTGGCGACATGACATATTTCTCACTGGTTTGTGCAAAAACTTCTTCCTCCTTACTCCTACACAACACTTGTACGAAATTCTTATTGATCAAATCTTCCAAAAAGTTCTCAAACCTGTTGCACGACTCAATGGAGTGTTTAGCACCTGGATGGAACCCACATGCCTCATTCAAGTTATATTATCCTTCCAACAATCCTGCTGTTAGTAGCGCCTCAAAAATATCCCTTCGTGAACTCCGAATTTCGCTCACATTCTTTACCAACTTGGGTCCATTGAGGTCAATAGCATTTATCGAAGCATTACCATGCCCAGAGAGGGGATTGGCCTCGATGTTGGGTTTATCCTATTGAAATTTTAACCACCCTGAGTCTATTAGAGCTTGCACTTTGTGTTTGAAAGACAACATCTCTCGATAGAGTGTCCAATGGCTCCTCCGTGATAATCACATTTGGCATTTATATCAAAATTCTTAGGATATGGCGGTTGCAAGGGCTTCATCGGGCAAATGGCTACTAAAGCATTACGGAGTAGATCTGGCAACAACTCCGTGTAAGTCACAGGAATAGGAGTGAAATGAACAAATTTCCTTTCTTGATTCCTTCTGGGACTAGCGATTTGCCCTAAAGGCTGGTTGAGATTTGTGCTAGCCTCAGTTTTCCAAGTGTTATTTGAGGCGTGTAGTGGCTGATTGAATCCCTGTTGCGGAGATTGTGGTTGGTGGGTAGCTGCTGTATGAGTCACATAAGGATGTTGATTCACCTGTCGTTGATAATTTTAAGTGTGGGCTTGGTTTTCCCACCTTGGTACTGTGGATGCTGCGTGCACTTCTACTTCCTTTTTCTTCCCTGGATTGAAACCGAGCTTTTTAGGAGTTGTAGCCGCGAGCAGACTATATGCAATCTTTCCATTCTTCAACCCAATCTCTATCCTTTCACCTATGATGATAATATCGGCAAAAACTGAAGATACATTCCCTACCATGTGTTCATAGAACGGTGGTTGTAACATGCTCACAAACATTGCTACCATTTCCTTATCATGAAGAGAAGGCTCCACTTGAGCAGCAAGCTCTCTCCATCGTTGGGCATACTCTTTAAATGATTCTGCATCCCTTTTGGCCATGTTCTGCAATTGCAAACGATCTGGCGCAATATCCATGTTATACTTGTACTGTTTCAGAAAAGCATCTACCAAATCCATCCAAGAGCGAATGCGAGACGCCTCCAAGTGGGTGTACCAACTCAACGCTACCCAGCCAAACTGTCTTGGAAGAAGTGGATTAGTAATTTTTCATCATAAGCATGGGCAACCATCTTTCGACAATACATGGTTAGATGGCTTCTAGGACATGTGGTACCCTTGTACTTTTCGAACTCCAGAACCTTAAACTTGTGAGGTATTGTTACATCACGAACTAAGCTTAAACTTGCAACATCGCCAAACCCATAGTTTCCACCTCCTACAATAGCTCGTAGTCGTTTTTCCAAAATTTCTAATTTAGTTTTGGTTCCCTCAACCTCAGTTGATACGGCCTGCATAGTAGAATGTGATTTAATCTTGTCCAAAGAGTTAACACCGATAGTGGTGTTTAAAGGCTTGGGCATTACAATCTCTCGGGGTCCCGTGAAGGTAGTCGTTTCATTCTCTTGAGTATTGATTGGGAATGAGAAGGAAGCATGCTCAGTCTCTGAATATTCTCCAACAAGTGGGGTGTAACCAGATGGCAATCCGTATGCTGGGAAAGTAACAGGACCGTCGTAAGTACTTTCCTCACCCTTTGCCGACGAAGCTTCTCCTGATGCCTTTAGGGACTTCAAGGCCTCCAGTATTTGACCAACTTTGTCCTTTAGTTGACAGATATCTGCTTTCACGGCCTCTTGTGTTGTTTCCCAATCTTCCATATTCTTTCTATTTGCTCGCGTCCTGTAGGGATGCCTTGGTTTTTCCATATTTGTTTTTTATTATTTTTGCTCTATTATTATTTAAGAAAAAGAAAAGGAAGGAAAAACAATGCAAAACGTTTAATTTATTAAACAAAATTATAAAGCTGTAAGTAAATTAACATGGAAAAGAGTCAATACAAATCCCACCCTCTAAAAAGCTCATAAATGAAATGCAAAAAAAAAAAGAAGAAAATCTTAATCTCTAGCCCTAGATATCATGCTCTTCATCTCTTCTATTAATTTCTTTCTGTGGTCTAAAAAGGTCTCAATCTTCTTCGGAGGATTAAAGATTGGCAGTGCAGACTTAGCTTCAGATAGTAATCGTGGAATGTCTTCGATGGCTCCATTCGCCAAGGCCACCAATTGCGAAAAACTTTTCTTCCAATGTCTTATATTCCATTCATGCCCCAATGTGTAGTCATTCATCTGGGCAATCATTTCTTGATATCTTTTCTCAGATTCTGCTTGATATTGATGTTCTTCATTCATCTTCATATCATAGGTCATCATTATCTCCTTCATCTGTTGCTCCATATTATTTATCTTAATCTGGGCCTCGTGCAATATTTTTAATGCTTCCTTCTTATCTCTCTTAACCTCTTCATACATTTGATTCCTATAGTACTCAGATGAAGTTGTTGCATCTCTTTCTTGAGCCCTTAATGTTAATTCGACGTTGGCTCCAGCAAGATCTTGTTTAACTCTGAAGCAATGATTCCTCTCTTCCCTTAGTGTCCTAAATAGCTCTTGGTACATCCTTGTCCTTTCTTCATTATCACGCCTAAGGCCTGCACATTCTTGTTGGAGCCTCTGGAGATCATTACTTAACTCATCATTTTTCATCTTTACTACCTCTATTTCTCATTTCAGGATTGTCATTTCCTCAGATTCTGCTGGTTGTGGTTGTTCTCAAGGAGAGAAGTCTGACTTGAAGGGTAGCTTTATCACTTTAACTCTCTCCATAATCCATCGATTGTAAGAGATATTGTCCTCAATTATCAAAGACCTTGGATCTTCCTCCACACGCATAACCTCATCCCAAGCACACTTGATTTGTTGAATTAAATCGGGGGAAACTCGTTCCTCATAATGAGTCCATATGGGCAGCAAAGCTCCTGGATTTGGAGCGCCCCGAATGGGATACCCATATTGTCATTGAGCTAACACAGGATTACAATTTATGCAGCTCCTTGTGCCTATGAGAGGTACATTAGGAAAATTTCCACATGACACGATATGTTACCTAGATTGCCAAGGAAGGCACCATCTGATTTTTCCCCCATTCAAGCTTGCACAAAACTAGGCCCAATCCTTTGCCCCTTTAATTTCTGACTTGTTCAATAAAACTTCTTCAACTGGACCTTCAACATTTGAAATGCCCTTATTAATTCTTGAGATGAACCACACGTACAACACATGTAAACAACATAACATCTTCTTCTTCTTGAACTCATGGCAAAGGTTTAGACTTCCGTACATATCAGCCAAAACTGCATTAACTGGGCTTTCTGAATGATTTTTGTAAGCCACAAACACATTAATGGTGGTGTGGTCAATGATATTCTCCATGTTAGGGAAAAGCATGGCTCCGTAGAGTGTGAGAGCTAACACATCCATGAATGTTTCTCCAAAACCTTCTTCAGCCAATTGCCGCAAATGCCACTCCAAATACCCTTGAGAGATG
>Ga0214544_1005097_pt1 | contig 25805 bp, 8 predicted proteins | sample CNSS3metaG_FD_160074 | JGI IMG/M metagenome (GOLD analysis project Ga0214544, IMG submission 160074) | Root nodule microbial communities from cowpea collected in UCLA plant growth center, Los Angeles, California, USA - CNSS3 | ecosystem: Host-associated > Plants > Roots > Nodule | place: USA... | reverse complement strand
AGGGCAGGTACAGGTATCACAATATCCGTACCCGTGGATATTTGTACCTACTAAACTTTAATTTACAAAAATATTCTTATATATATATATATATATATATATATATATATATATATATATATATATATATATATATATATATATATATATATATATATATATATATATATATATATTAGTAAAAAATATTTTGATTAATATTTTATAAGCTGCACATCTTGTCTTTTGTCTTCATTTGTACAGCTTCAAGTATCGGTATGTTATCTTCTTCCAGGTACATCCCTTGCTTGACATTCTTCTCTTTCCTTTCTTTTAAATTGGGATATACATCAAACCCTATATAGAGAGTGACATTCATGGTATGCTTGTTGTCAAATGATGAAATCAAAATAAGAATACTTAGCACATGACAGTTGAGGTTTATTTTGTTTATTTTTCAGGAATCAATCGGAGAAAGTGGACTTGTTGATCAAAACACTAATTAAAGAATTTTCATTGGGGTGAACGTCATTTTATATTTATTTTTATAATTACTTGGACTTGTATGAACTTGAGTTTATTTAAAATTTATTTAAAATTTATGACAGTAATGTATTTTATTTTAATTTGTTTGACATCCCAAACATGCTATAGTAAAAGAAAGACTTATGATAAATGCAACAAAAATTGTTGTTTTATTCTACCTAAACCCTCTCCCAGTTTAATTAATTTCATTACTCTTTCAACTATTCATTCTCCTACATGTTAGGTATATAGTGTTATATGCATATTACATATACACCCTTGCAATTATTAAATTTATTACATATAACCCCCTTATATTATTAATTCTATTACACGTACACCCCCTATGCTATTAAAGTTATTGAACACTCACCCCCTTTGGTTTAGAAACTATTCACACAATACTTATTCCTTATTTGACCCACATGAAGCACAACATCACAACAACTACACCTCCACAAGTCATTATTTTGACTAAAATTATCTCCAACGTTTTTCAATGGGTATCTACATAGTATTTATACATATTTGCAGATATTTAGAAAAAAAGAATGAAATTGTTTATTAAATATTTACAATAAAAAATTAATCTTAAGATGAAATCTAAATAAAGTTGTATAATAACATGTCATTACAAATAAATTTAGCCTTTTTTTAAAAAAAAATTAAATAAATTTCACGGTAAAGTATAAATTTAAAACGTTATATATTCTCTTTAAAATTAATTTTAATTTCATAAACATAAATAAAACACGTAAATCTATATTTTTTTATTAATAACTTTGTTTTTGTTAACTAATTATTTTAAAAAGATTTAAATAAGAATCATTAATAATGGATAACAGATATCTACCAGTTGAATATTCGTATTTACTTTATTAACAAATGAGTGATTTCTTCATTTGGTATTCATTGCATATTTTTCTTCTATCGTGAAACTTTTTTTGCTATCAGTAGGTGGGATATAAATCATCACAAACTTTTCTTTAATTTCTGGATGTTTGGGTGTTGGTGAAGTTGAAGCTTATGACTTTGTGTTCTACAGAAAGAATATAAAATCATATGTATATGAATTTGTCAAAATTTTATAATGCAATCACTGAATAAGTATGAATGTGAAGAGGAAAATATTAATTATATCGGACAACTTTTATTAGAGAAGAGTTTTGCACTAAAATATAAGAAAAATTTCTAAAAGATGTAGACCAAGCCGAAAACGAAGTTGCAAATAATAGATAATTGCAAAAATTTCTCCATGCATCGATTCCAAATTGAATATATATACTTTAGAAGTGGGATTATTCAAACAAAAACAGCAAAAAGTATTAAAACAGAACTTAATGATTTTCTTCTCCATTATTATCGTTTTAGGTATAAGACTACTTATGTGACATCGTGAAATTGTAAAAGGGTTGGTACTCTGATATTATATTTCTGCCTTGTTAAAAAGAAGATTATTTAAAGTAAGTTTATCTTTAAAATATATCAGTATGTGCGTATTTGGTATTAAAAAAATTTATATGTTATTAAACTGTTAGTGTGCAATGCATTCACAATCAACTCAATTACATATTTATGTTGAAATTAACTCACAATTATACTCAAATCCTATCTTTAATGATTTTGAACCTATAATAAATTTCAATTCCTTGAATCCTTAAAAAATTAAATTATGAATTAAGTTCAAAAGTCTTAAAATTACTAATGAATCAAGTTCAAGCCACAACAAACATTAATATAAATCAAATACTAACCTAAACATGGAAAAAAAACATATATATTAACATCACAAATAACACAATATATTAGCTTATTAAATATAATCTCAACAAAAAGAGATAGTTCTTCATAGTGGAGAACCTAGGATTTATAAATTGAAAGGATTTGGAAGAATTTGAAAAGTGAAGATTAAACAAGATAAAAATTAAGGAAGATTTTATTTATTCAAAAAACATATGACACAATTAAAAGGTAGAAATTAATGGTATCAGTGGACATGTGGCAACATGTTTTCCACCTTTGCAAATCTTTAATGTCTTATGATTATGAGACTAGATCCATTCATTAATAAAGTTTGAAATCAAATGATTACAAGTTTGAAATATACACGAAATCCAATTGTACAACAAATTAAGGAACTAAAAATATATTTAACCTTTTAAAATTTAGAAAAAAAATATGATTCCTAATTAATATGGGACGATTTTGACTTGACTAGAAAAAATATTATGCACATCATATAGATTCCAAATATGGAATATAAAAAGATATATATAATATATATATATATATATATATATATATATATATATTTATATTTATAATAAGGTTATAAACATTTTACTTAATATATATAAAAAATAACTTATCATATTCTTTTCAAAATAATTATCAAAAATTGCTCCAATGAGCTTAATTAAAGTTTAAATATTTTAAATAATAGTTAAAATTCAAAAAAATAAATAAATAATAAACAAATTGATATGTGAAATAATAAAAATTATTATAAAACTTAAATTTTGATTGAATAAAATTTTAAGGAAAAAAAAATGCTTTTAATATTTGAAGTTTGACCTTAATTTGGAAATAATCCCAAATCAAAACTTGGTCGGTCCCTACACTTTCAAAATTATTGTTTTTTATCCTTATTTATGGACGACGTTAAAAAAACAGTGTGTCACGTGTTAGTGCTCTAACAAACATTAAATAACGTCCGCTTTGTAATAGTATGACGTCTTTTAACAATTGTTAGAGCACTAACTGATTTTAAATGTTATTCCAAATCTTGTTTGAAATGGCACCAACATGTCATCGGTTGGTATTATGACCAACATTAAGTGAAGTCAGACTTCAGTTTACCTGACGTTAAGACACCTCAGCTTTTAGCTTCGACATCCATTTTAACGTCACTCTATAATGTCGAAAGTTTTCGTGACCTCAAAATTTGAAAATAATAGACATTAAAATTCACTTTTGTGTTAGTGACACACACGTGACAATGTCGTTTGTCACATTGAAAGTTTTGGTTTTATGAAAATTATTCAAAGTTTGGAACAAGAACGAAATCCTATTTTACATGAAAGTTGAGGGACTAAAAACACATTTAACCATTTTTTGTTGTTGTAAAATAACTTAAAAAGTTTGGAAATTGTGTGATAGGTAGGATGGAGTAAGCTCAATGAACCATAACCAATCTAAATCCCACTTCCTACACATCCACTTAATGGAACTAAATGGGAAATAAAATAAAATTTGAAAGGGATTTTGGATAGCAATTATCTAGACAATATGGAATTATAGAAATAGGGTAATATTTTGTTTGTATGTCACAACTGAAAGCATGATTATAGATGAAACATAACTATACAATGTAATACTTTCATATTTTTATTGGTACTACTATCCAATATGCTTAAAATCATGTAAAACAAGAGCTAAACACAATAGTGTGTTTGAATAGAGTATTTTAATGAAATAATTCATTTTTTTTTAAGAATTTAGATTTTTTTTGTAATGAAATGTTTTGTTTGGATAGAGAAATTAAAAAGCATTTAAAATGCAAGTTTTTTTAAGTATTTCAATTAGCTAAATTAGTAGAAATTCAAATATCCTCAAAATAGGTGAAATTTGAAATTCGTCTCACTCAACCTCACACTTTAGACTCTCGACGAGCTAGGTAGGCCCGACGACCCAAACGGACTGGGCTGGCCATACAACACAAATGGAGTCCGACGACCCAAACGTATCAAGATGGCCTGACAACACAAACAGGACGGCCCGACACAACGACGCACACCAGTTGGGCAAGCCCAACAACCTAAATATGTCGGGATGACCCGACGACTTAGATGTAACGGGTAAGCTCGACCACCTATTGGGTGCCCAATGACCCAAACAGATTGAGTGGGCTCGACGACCCAAATGTATCAGGCAGGCCCAACGACCTGTATGAGTTCAACTAACCCAACGACCCCTACAAGCCCAACTGGTCCAAAAACCTAGATGGGCCCGACCGACCCGTCGACTTGACAATCTTGACCTGCTCGACGACCTAGACAAGCTCGATTGGCCTAATTACCTAGACGGGTTCGATAGGCCCGACGACCCGGGCGGTACCAAAGGCCCCACAACCTAGGCGGGTCGGGCTGGCTCAACGACAATGACTATTTAAGCGGGTCGATGACACAAACGAGCCTAATGACCCGAATGGGCAGGGCGACAATCGGGCTGGTCAAGCCTTGTTTGGATCGTCGGGCCGGCTCAACCTTTTTAGGTTTCGTTGTTGGCTCGACCCGTCTAGGTCGTCGGGTCGGACCAGCTCAGTTGGGTAGTCAGGTCGACTCGGCCCATTTAGGTCTTCGATCCTGTTTCTAAATTTTCCATAAACTCAAAACATAATTATGCCTGAAATAAGTATTGTTAAAATGAAATTTTATCTCACAATAAATTCAATTATTTTATCTAAACAAGGAATTAAGATGTAAGGTAATTTAATTTCTTTATCCAAACAAATTGTTTAGAAAATGAAGGGAATTTAATTGCAAGCAATTCAAATATAATGTATTTCAATTTCTCAGCATTATTGAAATGTTTCATCCAAATATAAGATAAAAGGTCTTTGAATAATTGAGCATTTTGGTAAAGATGATAGGTACAGTATCTTGGTAGTTTAGTATTATATCTTAACCTAGTGGATAAGATAATAGTCACATTATCCAGATAAGGAAAGAAAAATTAAATGATAAAAACTCAATTAAAAAATATATAAATTAAATATTGAACCCAAAAAAACTCAATTGAAAATATCTAAGTTTGTGAATAATTTAAAAATTTATTAAGTCTATATTTATATTAAAAACACCGGATAAAATATTATTTTCTAAAATTTTTAGAATAGGATTTAGTGTATTTTTACCTATTTTAGTCTACAAAATCTATATAATAATAAATTATTTAATTCATGAAAGACGTGTTAATTAATTAGGGATTAACATCACACGAATGTTTTCTATAAATTGTGAGAACTTCAAAATAGGGAAACTAAAACAATTGATTAATTATTTCATAAATAATATATCTTTGGAAGCCTAAAAAATTTAACTTGCGAAAAAAAAAATTATATTAGTATTTTATATTCAACAACCATATTAAATGACAAATATAATAGTATGAATGTTTTGATTTACATCAGTCGATAGTTGAGCTGAATGGTATTTTATAATACCTTTATCTCTTATAACTTAGTGAGAGATATTTTAGAAACAAAAACCGTAAATAGAAACATCAAGTTTTAAAGAAAAAAATAACTCAAATTTAATTAATTATAATGATATTATCTTATTGAGTTTAATGTCTAAACATTAATATCATTTATGAAGATAAAAATATAAAGTTTCACAATACTCGTTAAAGTATCATGTAGATTAGAACCAATAATAATTTACAGACACCATTTTAGATATGCTGATTGATTAAAGATAATATTCTAACTTGATGAGTGATAAAAGAAAGCAATAATAATTAGTTAAAATTATATTTTTGTTCAAATCTTTTATTAGATATTTTTTTTGTCTTAAAAATATTTTAAACTAAATTTATAAACAAAAGGAAAATATATTCTTATTATGAAAAATATCATTTTTTTAGCTTTGATTTGATCAATTCTCACCCATTCTAAAATAAGATGCAAGTCTTTAGAGTTAAGAGATTGATTTTTGATAATACTAATCAAACAAATCAACCCTTTTTTTAGAATCCACACACATAACATAATTGTAATCTTTTGGCAACTAAATCATGGTGCAAGATATCAATAAAAAAAAAAAAAAAAAAAAAAAAAAAAAAACCATCAATCTCATGTTATAGTTTCGTGTGGATCCTTCTTATGTGTTTGTCCTTGAAAGTACAGAAATTATTGCCGTACAAATCGCCCAAATGCAGAAAAACACGCACTATATGAAATTGACATACGCAATTTCGAGTCATATCGTGCATGTATTTTTCAAGTGTGTAAGACTTTGAACACTATGCATCTACGTTTCTTCCCTCTGTGGTTCTATGCATATATACATGTCAATTCTTCATAACAACAACGAAGAAGAAACACACAGAAATTACGTAGCCATGAAAATGAGAGAGTGCCCCCACCACCACATGACTAACCCCACGAAACATCCACGAAATTTGTTCAGAAAGAGCCACTCTCAACGTTGAATAATGATGCATCAGTACTTATCTCATCATATTTAACACCTAAAATTCGGAGATAAGAGATAAACACATAAAAAGAAAAAAAAGTTAAATATATTCTTAGTCCCTTAACTTTTAGTAAAAATTGGAAATAATTCATTTTCGAAACTTTGGCCAAATTTAGTTCCTTAACTTTACAAATTCATGAACTTAGTCATTTTAATCAAATTTTGTTAAGTTTATTTCACATTTCAAAGGTGTTTCATGATAACATTTGAGTTGTTTGTACCGAATGACATATTTTTGCTTTAATGCTAGCTAAGAAACTATTATAAAACGTGTTTGAAACATCTAACAAAATAAAATAAAAAATTGGTTAAAAGGACTAAATTCACACATCTTTGGAGATAAGGGACTAAATTGGGCCAAAGTTTCAAAGATAGACTAATTTCAAATTTTACTAAAAGTTGAGGGATCAAAGACATATTTAATCCGAAAGACAAATACATATCAACTTGGTCAATTTTAAATCTAACTCAATCTTATAAAATTGGCTTGTAAGATATGTGGGACCGTCCAACACATACTATTCAAAGCATATACATCTCGAGTATAAAATATTTACGATGTATTAGTGCAAAAATAGGATTTAACATTGCCTAATATGCTTCTCTTTTAAGAAAAATAAAATTTATAATAACACAATGACATTTTTTAAAATATTTGTAGAACTATAACCAGCGATTTAAGGATAACCGAAATTTATACCTTAACCGTATGATATAGGTTTCAGCTCTATGTTAAAGACTAGAGCCTATACTCATACATATATGCTTCGATTCTTTAAGGAATCAAAATGTATACTTATAAATATAGACTTTGGTTATTCTTGAAGTGCAATTTATAATTGTACAAATATTTTAAGAGATATCACTGTATTTTTAGAAGGTTTTGAAATAAACTTCGACTTTAAATTAAATCGAAGTCTTTATGATGAGTGCGTGAGTATTTTGTGGTTACATGATATGTGCTTCCTTTATTTTAGATTTTATTTAATTCTACCTCAATAAAATTATTGAATAGAGTGTCGCTATAATTAAAATTGATTACGACTAACATTATTTCATATTATTTCTGTTTTACATGAATGTACAACATTACTCTTAAAAAAAAAACCTTTTAATCTCCTCTACAATTAAAAGTACTAAATATTCTTTATATTGAGTCATTTACGACTTTTCCATATATTTTTTAGTTGCCATTTCTATCTACAAACAAATGTACTGTTTGATAAAAATTACAAAGAAAAATATCCTAGAGAGGATACAATAAAACACTCCTAAAGAATTAATTGCAAACATGTCCTCTGAAATCGGTATATGTAACCACAAAACAACTCTATGGAAGAGATTAGAAAATTATGTGCTTGCAAAATTATTTGTTTGATTACCAAAATTAATTAAAGGATAAACAATTCCGTTGAAATCAAATTCTCCAACTCATGATGAAATACACTAAGTAAAGTTATAATTGATAAAGAATATTATATTTTTCTCTCTAATAAAATGATTAGACAGAAAGTCATGCTTATACTTTAATCTTTACAAATTAATTGCATAGTGATCAATAGAGTTATAAATGGAGCAAAATATAAATAAAATAAAAATATTTTTTGACAATTATTTGAAAATTAATATTTTTAAAACATGGCTATTAACTTGATTTACCTACTCAAACAACTCGTATACTTATCAAAAGTGAGTTGATCAGAGAAGTTTTTATGTACGATCAGTAATACTATTAGATAAAAATTGTGAAATGACAAAAAAGAAAAGTTAAATAGACATTTGTAACACGAAAAATATTTATGTAAATAATTTTATTATTAATTCAAATTTAAAATTGGTATATTGTATTTCTTGTTTAGCCAGCTTGTTTTACACAATTTTGTTCTTTTTATCACGAATTCAAATTCAAGCTAATGTACATAATAAAATGTTTGTTTAAAAATGTGATAGAAAATATTTTCTTATATATATAATTTTTGTTTTAAAGAGAATTGTCCTTGTCTTTTTCTGTCGACATTTATTGGTGGCACTCTCTCGATTCCGTTGAAAAATTTCAATATTTAGTTTTCAAATGAAAAACTGTCCCATGCACTTCTTTTTCCTTTATTTCTGTAAGCTTATTATCGTTTATTCTTGCGGGAAATCCTATATTACGGTTACGGCTGATAAATATATACCGAGTGCATAAGGAAGCCTATATTTGTTCTTTGCAACCCTGTATTTTTATTTTTCTTTTTTATTTTTTTATTTTTGGGGGTTGAGTTTGGTTATTTAGTATTTTTAATAACAGCAAATTTGAGCAATCATTAAGGTCTATCTGTTTGGTTCAAATGGAGAAAGCACACATCGAAAGGCTTTTTGTGCATTAAAGTGATACCAAACATTTGTATATTATATTAAATTTCTCGTGTTCATATAGTTAAAAGTGCAAGTTTTTTTTTTCTTTTTTTTTACACTAAAGGGCTGTCTATTAAATTATTTTTTGAATTATATAAAAATTACCCCTTTTTTTATAACATATTTATAATTATACATGAATTAAAAGTTCACAATTTTTTTCAACACTCTTGTAATTTAAAAATAGATATAATTTGAATTTTCTAAAATAATTATTAAAGAGGTGCCTTTAATGAAAAAATAGAGTCATAAACCAAATTAGATCATCATCACAAAATGAAATACTTATATAATGAAATCTAAAGTTAAGCATACCTTTTTCTTAATATTTAACTATTTAATTAATAACTATGATTACATTTCATCTCTAAATGGTTTTTCTTGGGTAACTTCTTTGCCTCAAGTTCGTTGGCATTATTATAATAATTGCATATGAAATATTATTTAATTTTAAGTTTGATAACTTTTTTTGAATTTTGTATTAATACTGATAATAAAATTCAAATAATTTACATGGAAAAGGCTTAATAACTTACATAAGAAATGAAAAAATAATTTTCAAAACAAAATTGTATTGGAATATAATTTCAAAAGATTGTTTTATTTTTTTGGTATTTGGTATTTTATAATTAAGATGACACATCTCATTTCATGGATATAGTTAATATGAGTTAAAAGTTCTATATAAAATAAAAAAAAATATATACTATATATATATATATATATATATATATATATATATATTATTTTAAAAATTTAAATTAAAAGTATTATTCTAATTTCTTTTGTAAATTCGATCACAAGATCATCAATGCCCACACTTTTCAATATTAGTGAAAAAAGAAGAAGAAATCCTAAAAGTAAACCACTTGTTTATTTGTCATTGTTCAAATTTCAATATACAAACCTACAAAATTCCATGTTAAGTATGATGATTAAATTCATGAGGTATACATCAAGAATTATCTTTCAGTTAAATGTGTAGCCACACCTACTTGATGTTGCATGTCTTTTACAATCTAATTCGTTAATGTTATTTGAAAAAAAAAAGGAAATAGATTCATATGTGACACCTTTATAATAAATACGTCATAAATACACTAATACGATCAATTTAACATGACATGGCTGTAATAATACAATCTATATAACATTATACGGAATTTACATATTAGATAAATCTTAAACTTAAAGTGTGAATACTTAAAATAAAGAGAGAGAAAGAGTTGATGTTATGTTTTTCTTATAATTTTATAATATTGTTTAGATAAAATAAGAATTTAAATATAATATTTCACGTGTTTAACTACACATGTATAACACGATACAAGTATAATTAGAGTATATGTAAGAGTACGTTTAAATAACTTTATTCATTAAAAAATAAAGAAATAGAATAATTAACCTTTCTATAAATGTTAATTTATGCAAAAAAAAAATTATTTTATATAGTTTTCTATATAAATAAATTAGTTTTGATTTATAATGTGCATTTTTATTTTGTTTTTTCACAAGGAATGTTGTTTAAAAAGGTGCAGGAGTGAGGGAGATGACCTTAAAAATTAATTTAGTTGGTAATTTAAGTGTAAGTCTATATTTCATATTGGATAAAGACGAGAAAGTTAAGAATATATTTTCTTTAAGATTTTGAGTTTAAAATTAAGAATATATATGGGACAGAACTTATGAGGTGTAAATAGTACCAGAAAGCAATACTACAATGAATTGTAAATAGTACAGGAATATATGCTTTTGGACAATAATATCTTGACAACTTTCTCTTATAACCTAAGGTGACATATTTTAAGTGGTTTTGAAATATATAAAAATGAGAAAATTGAAAAAATGTAAAATCACTTAAAAGATGTCACATCAAATTGTAAGAGAAAATTATCAAAATTTAGTTGTTAAAATATTATTTTCCTATTTTAGCATTTTTAGGATCTTTAACAAAGTTCAATAAATGATATTATTTTAGCGTTGATTACAAAAGTATATGTTATTTTATTTCATTTCTCTTATCTAAATATGTATACAAGAAAAAACAGAAGAAAAAATGAAGAAAAACAAAAATAACTTTACCTTCCGAAATAGTTGGAGGTCCAAAATAAAAAGTAAAAGAAAGAGGAATATTTTGTAAAGTAAAGATGAAACTCTTGTTTGATTAAACTTTTCCAAGTTTTGTTGGAACACGTCGAAGCAAAGTTTTCAATGCATCATTTTCTTTTGGTGTGATTGAAAAGTGAGTGTGATGGAGAAGATGAAATTGAAAGGTTAAGTGGTGTTCATGGTGGTAGCGGGTTTTTCACGTTCATGCATGTTTCTTTCTTCTGTACTTTATTTATACGCCTTCTTCTGCATTTCACTCTTCACTTCTCAATCATCTCGTCTAAACGCGCTTTTTTTTTTTTAAAGTAACGTACGGCCAGAACTTTAAGCATGTACGGTTTAATAATTTTTTTTTTTTGTTATGCATTGTGTGCAGCAATAACAATTCTGTTTCTTAGAAATTATAAGATGTGTCAATTAGTTAAATAAATTTGTGAGTATTTTTGTTTTTCTGTTGTTGTTTGATTTACTTATTTTAATTCAAAAAAAAAATCGCACTCATCATTTTAAGTCTTGTTTCCACACTAAAACATGTTTTCACGAGACGGGAACCTTCTATTTTATTAGTTGAATCTTTATTTGAGATGTTTTTTTTCTTTCTATTTTACTTTTAACGATTTAAGATGTATTTTTTTACCTTTTCATTTGACATGTAGTATGGATATATTTTAATTAGCTGTTGTTGTAGTACCTAATTGATATTTGACAATTAAATACATAATACTAATTATTTCATTAACCATTTTTCAAAATGATGCCTCTTTTAATTAATCACATCTTGGATGTGGAAGAGTATTGATATAAACTCTTCATTACCAAATACTTTTAAATCTCTATATATGAATCTATTATCAAGAAGAATATTACTAAAATATTAAGAAAATGTGCATGAACTAGTGGAGAGTCATATAAATATATTTTACATCTAATTCAACCTAAAATCTTAAAATGATTTTCTTAGTGCTTCTTACTATGTTTGTTAGAAGTGGGTTTTAAGTCTAACTCAACTCCACAAAATCGGCTTCTAACATAGTATCAAAGCCATTATTTTAAAAATATATATATCCTAGCCAGATTTTTTAAACATTCTGTTCCACCCGCTACCGGGTCGCTAATGGACCACCAATTAATTTCTAGTCTCACGCACGAAATGTATATACCTCGGTGTGAGGGGTGTGTTGGAAGTCCCACATTAACCAGAGATAAGGCAATTTTATAGTATATACGTGAGGTGCAAACTTCACCTTACAAGCCGATTTTGCGGGATTAAGTTAGACTTAAAGCTCACTCCTAACAATGTTTCACTCGATTTCCATTTGTATCTAACATTGAACTTCACTTTGGGGATGGAATTATAACACTATCAAGTTAAGTAAAATTATTATGAATATTATCTTGAATATTTTATTTATTAATTAAGAGAAAAAAACTTTATATAAATTAATTTCACGCGGTGCACAATGTACGGAATGATTGTGCTTGTTTTAAAATTTGTCTCTCTTTCAAACATAGATTTGGACATGTGTGAAAACGGGTCCATTTTATATAGAGCATGTCAATGCTCATATATCTCTATGCTTCTTCGAGATTTCATAGAGGTTTCTATAACTCACTTAATTTATTTTTGTTTGTTCCTTTTTGGAATAAAAACTAATCAACAAATTAAGTTACCCTTTAGGTAATATTATGTGTATATGATTGAAATTAAAATTTAGTTAATCCTCATATAGTTAATCCTCATATATCGCACAAGATTTTTCATATGATATATTCAATTTTAAAAATGTTCAGATCGATATATCACACGATGAGACCGTTTTTTATGTAAAAGCGAAAGAAAATAAATATGGATCGTCGAATGTTATTATATATATACTAATTAAAATTAAAATAAACAAGACGCGTGAATTTATTTAGAAAATGACCTTTTCTAAATAGTTATATAAATTCAAATCTTGCTTATTTGTGTATGATTGGACAATCTTAGATTCTTTTTCTTACTATGGTCTCACACTATACAACATAGAAGAGAGATCAAATTATATAAAAGTAATATTTGTTGAGAATATTTTCTTTGTAGCTATTTATATAAATTAATTTTGTTAATGTGCAATGTTATCTACCAATCATGTACACTATATATAAGTTTAAACTTAGTCAGTTTTATGATATCAAATCAGGTTTAAAACTATAAGGTATCAAAGTTTATTCTCATTGTGAAACTTAGCATATTACCAATATCCAAAAATTTTTTAAAAATTCAATGAGAAAATATTCCTTAATTTAACCTAATTAACTTGAAACCAAATACAGTCATTAACTTTTTCTATAGCAGAAGAAAAAATTCTTATTTTTTATAGATTTAATTAGTTGGATGAATTTAATTTTGTTCAAATATATCAATTTAGTATTCACTTTTAAAAAAGTATCAATTAAATTTTTTATAAGAAAAATATTTCTTATTTAGTTATTGTGAGGTTGAATATATTGATCTCTTTGCATTATGATTCAGAGGAACATCAAAACCAACCCAACACCATGTAGCTGTGACATGAAACTTCTATGTTGCTGTTTATTCATGCATTTTGTTTAATTACAATTTTATGATATGGAGATAAAACTACTGAAAAGTTTTAAATTTCTTTTTTCATGAATTTCATTTGCATTGTGCGAATATGAAAAATGTTGCTATCAAATCAAACATTATCTGTAATTATTTTTATCTCTCTTATTTTCATTATTTTTTTTGTATACATTTTCAATGGTTAACGCAGTATATTAATAATTTTATTTTACGGTCGTGACTTATAATAAAAAACATTTTTTGGTTGCTTTATTTAGTATTTATAATTATCTATCGTTGAAAACTATATATTGCAGAAATTGCTTATAGAGGAGATACAACATATGTATGAAGTGAAAAATGCTTTTTTTAATGATCAGAAAAGTTTATCGATGTTATTTCCTAACAAATATTGTGTAGAAACAAAAGACAAATTAATGGAAACAATTATACCTAAAATCATTTGCGTGTCAGAAATATCATGTCATTTAGAATATGACAAATTTATCTTATATAATTAGATTTAAATATCACTTTACAACCTGATTTTTTTAAGATTTAATTAAACTTAAAATTTATTTTTTAAGATTATCATTTAAAAAAGTATATTTTAACAAGTTTTTAGTATATTAAACTTATTATATTATTACTATCAAATTATTCATAAATATTAAGTACCACATTCATCTAAGTTATGTTTGCAAAAGGTAACTCTGGTTTTTGTAGAAATTAACGTTTGCACTCATTTTTTTTTTTGCAGCCATGATATCTTAAACGGCTAAGGAGCCACATGGTAACATACATCTAAAATTAGGACAAAGTACTCGAAGTGGTTGATATATGACAATTGACACACTTGATATACTTATTTGGACTATATAAAATTATATATTAGCGTTTTTTATAGATAAAATTTTAATCTCATCTATATGTTGTAATGTGAGACTTTATTATTAAATTTTTCACATATTTTACATAGGAGTACTCCAAGTGTTTTATTATAAATATATAAATATATTATGCTGATAAAAAAATTAGTACCACATTTAATATGTACATATTTCAATAAAAAATGATTGTTAAAAATATCACATACATAAAAAATAAAACAAATTTATAATATATAAGTAAAACAAATGTTATCGGTTTATATATATATATATATATATATTTGCAAAATCTATAAACATATTTATTACAATGATGCAACCATGAAAATGTGAAATTAAAAACGATATGACATTTATAAATAATTTTGATGTAACATTACAACCAACTTTCTTTTTTCTTTCCAAGCAATCACATCTCATTTCTCTTCCTTTGAAAAAAAAAATGGGTAGTATTCTGACACACTGCCATACATAGGAAGAAAAAGCAATGTGAGGATGATTTTAGTCGTACATGAATGGACTTTAAATTGTGGTGTTTGTGGTCGAATTTAAGCCATTTTCAATTTCCTCAACGCATTGTATTTAGATCGTACATGAAAGAAGAAAAAGAGTAATTTGGACTTTGTACACTACATTTATACTACGGCCAATATCAAATGTTATCAAAATTAATAGCCACCACTAGGGGGAAGGTTTATTGACACGTAGCAATGAAGGTTTTTAGTCAAACATCAAACTATAAATATAAATTTATTGAGATAAACTTATCAATAAATATAGATAGAAAAATTAGAATAAATAAATAAAATTTATCTAGAAACACAAATAAGTTAAAAAATGGGTTTTTTATAAACTAAAATATAACTTACAAATAAAAATTTCAAAAGGTTATAACTATGATGCACGGATACCATACATGTATCGGATACAACATACATTTGATACATCGATGTGTTTATTTTGAAAATAATAAAATACGATATGTAATAGATACGTGATATATGAATATTGAAAAATTACAATAATTCTTAAAAACATAATAAATATATTATTGTTATTATGTGAATCTAAATTAAAACTATATTACTATAAAGTTGTCAACATATAAAATATAAATTATTGTGATCGTAAAAGTACCCTTACAAGAAAACTCTTAAATAATCACCAATTTCTTAATTAAAGACCAATTATTTTGGTAGTCAAAACCTTGGTAGGTAATGTTAGTGACCAATTTAGAAACAAATTATTCTGGTAGTCGAAACTTTAATAGCTAATATTAGTGACCAATTTAGAAACCACTTCATAGTAATAACTATTTTAATTAAAAATTTAGAGACCAATTATAATTTTTTGGAACTATTTTAGTTGTCAATAATTTTTATTTTTTAAATTAATACTTAAATTGGTCACTATATAGTGACTAATTATTTTTTGTCATCGAAATTGATCATTATTTAAAGATTTTCTTGTAGTGTACTACGACTTTATAAATTATATACTTCATTGATAAGTATTGATAAAATATCATAAAGTATTAGACACGGTGGATACATGTCAGACACGGATACGTATTGAACACGGATACATGTCGGACACTGGTGACTGAAATTGATGTATCAATGTTGAAGTATGAGTGCGTGACAAACAATATCATAAATGTAGATTAACCTATTATTTAAGAAAAAGTTAATTTATTTTTATTATTTCTTTGTTTTAGAAGTGTTTATTTTAAATGTTTGACCACACATAATAAATTAAATTTTGATTCAATTAATTACTAATTTTTATATTTGAAAAATTAATAATTAATTAAATTTAATTGTCGTTGAAATTGTACATGATGAGATCATTTATTAATACTTTTACGAATTATATATATATATATATATATATATATATATATATATATATATATATATATATATTACGGGCTCCTATGTTTTTTAATATTATTACTATTATTATTATTATTATAATAATAATAATAATAATAATAATAATAATAATAATAATAATAGACTTTACAAAGCTGTGACTAGATAAATATGTATCACTTATGAATAATTATTTATCTATTAGTTAAAAAAAATGTTTATTGACAGTCTAAACAATTTTTCAATATTGAGTAGCGGCCATTTCTTTCTGTACTCTACTTCGTAATTTAAACTTGCATCTCAATAAATTCTTGAATATTAGAATGTAAAATTAAAAATATAAGAAGTTTTGAAATTCAAAATAAAAATAATATTTTAAATTAAATAATTTAAAATACAAATTTATTTTATTTTATACAATCTAAAATATCATTTTAAATTTTAAATTATATATTTCAGAATACAAAATATTATATTTTAGATTGTATTTTTTAGAATATGAAATTAAAATTACATTCTACATTATATATTTTAAAAGAAAAATTTTAAATTTTAAATTACGTAATCCAAAATACAGGAATTTGTGGAGGTGCAAGAAAAAACAATTTATGGAAACGCATGAAAAAATTGCATTGTGCAACACCAAACTTAGGAATTTTCTTCCTCCACCTCCAATATTTTTTATGCACTTCCAAAGATTCATGCTTTTAATTAAATATAATAATTAAATAATTATGAAGTGACAGAAGTAGGTCGCTGCCTAAATTAATTGATAATGTTTGTATATGTATCGTTGTACTCCCAAGAATTAAAATAAATTTATTCAAATTTATTATTATTTAAAATTATAATTATTTAAAATTATAATTAATTAAAATTATATTTACTCAACAATAGAATTAATTAAAATTAAAATTATTCAAAATCGTAAATAATTAAAATTAAAATTATTCTAAATTATAATTAATTAATATTAAAAGTTATTTATATTAAAATTAACTACAAAATAAATTATAATGTAAACTAAAAAAATTACATAACAACAATGATAAAATAATAAATATTAAAAATTTAAATTAAATTAAAAAATAAAAAAGAGCAATCAGAAGTCGACATCCGGAATCAAATATCTCTGGAAGTCGACATTTGGTGAGTTAAGCCAACATTGCCCAATTCCATTCATCGGAAGTCGTCCACGTGCTAACGAAAGTCGACTTCCGGTGATATTTTTCGCACACCTATGGAAGTTCACTTCCGGGCACAATACTTACGGAAATCACCCCTCTTTTACGGAAGTCACTATTCTCTTACGGAAATCACTCATCTCTTACAAAAGTCACTCACCTCTTACAGAAGTCACTTTCAACTACGATAGTCACCTTCAACTACGGAAGTTAGTTTAAATTATTGAAGTGGACTTTCGGTATTGATGGCTTATGGAAGTCGACTTCCAGTGGTGCCATTTTCATGTTGTTCATAGTGGTCTACGAAAGTCTACTTTCCTTATCTTGTGGCTTACAGAAGTCGACTTCCGAAATTAAATCACTTGCGGATGTCGACTTCCGGTTTATGGTTTTTGTTTCAGACATGGATGCCCACAAATCTATACTCCAATCAACTAAATGATGCTTAATCGTATAGATGCATGACAAACATGGCAGTAACAACACAAAAAAAAAATGAAAAATTACAAAGAGATATCAATATCTGTGTTAATGTAGAGGAATGACAGAGGGGAAGAGGAGAGACCAGAGAACAAAACCAATGAGGAGTGGCTTAAGGGGCAAGCTTAGAGAGTGACGAGAGTGAGGCAGAGGGTTTGGGGGTGGGACGACTGCTAGGTTAAAAGAAAGTGAGGGAGTAATTTTCATTAAATAAGAGAGAGAAGTAATTGATTTAAAATTTCAATCTAGTTAAAGGACAATTTTGAATTTTAAAAAAAATGGAGATGCAAAAGAAATATTGGGAGTGAAGGAAAAAAACCCCAAACTTATAAGGACTAAATAGTGAGACAGTTAACCACTGCAACAATTACTGGACAAAAATATTTTAGGGCCCAGCCCATAACCTTGGAGGGTGTCATCAAGCAATTGATCTTGGATTTCTTCCTGCACCTGCAATGACTTTTGATTTTTTGACTAAGATTAAAACTAATTTTTCTCTCTTCTCATGTTTAACCACCCACTAGCATTAACCCCTTGTACATTTTTCTTTGGGTTTCAAGAAGAAAACATGTTTGGGGAAGTATCTAATTTCAAAATTCGAATTAAGTAAGTACTAGATTTTAAAATCCAATTGATGAAATTACTTAATTTCTTCGAGTGAAATAATTGCCATTTTGAAAGCTAGTTAAATATTTACCTTAATATATATATATATATATATATATATATATATATATATTATAATTTTTGTTTTCATATAATATATTACAAATTAAATTAAATAAAATTAAGAAATAAATAAAATTCAAAAATAATTAATTTTAGAAAAGTTTAAAAAATAATAAAAAAGAAAATTCAAATAGAATATATATATATATATATTATAACGGATTTTATATATTCATATATTTTTTCTTTTTTTTTTATATATGAAAGGAAAACCAAAAGAAAAAAAATGTATAAATATCTCGGATTTCAAAATCCATATATATGATAACAAATTAGAGGATCACCGATTAAACCGACTAAAATTTATAGTAAATTAAGAAAATCTAAATTGTAGTAATCTAGACCAGTTTCTAAAAAGTTTCTGATTAATATAAGAAGACAAAGTTCCAAACCAATGAAAATATCATCTAGAATAAATATTTTAGATTAACCAATTTATCCCGAGGAACAAAAGAAAAGCTTCTTAAAACTTCAACTTCCAACATAAAATCAGCCTCCAACCAAAAAAAAAAAGAAAAAAAGAATGAGTCTTTAACTAATACAAGTTCCAATATCCAAAATTGCTCTTATAGCTCAAGTCTTCAAAGATAAGGCATTACCAATTTATGAAATGAAACTACCAAAACTTTTGTATCGATACGAGTCTAGTCTCTATTGAATTTTTTAATGTTATTTTGTGTTGGACATTAAGAATACATCGACGTTAATGTTTAAAAATCTTTTTAATATGTTTTAAAATATTAAAAACAGTGTCTATTCGTATATCTTAAAAACACAAAATAAATAAATAAATAAATAAAATACAAAATAATCAAATAAAAAATTCAAATTTGTCTCAAAACCTTATATGACACATGATATTTTAAAGCATTTAAGAATCATAAATTCTCCAACACTATTATTATTCATCACTCCTTCATATCTATTTTCTACAACACCAATAAATTTAATAGAGATGAAGGAAACTGACTTACCAAAATCCTTGAACATTCCTCTTACACCAAATAACCCACAATAGAAAAATTTATACATACTAAAGTTTAGAACTACAACAGAAAAAAAAAAAAAAGAATTCATAAGAGCATAAAATAACTAAGTATCTATACACTATCATGGATATTCATGGCAATATGGTGCTCCTTAGTTTGGCTTCTTCCATTCAAAATGTAACGATATGTATATATCATAATATGACGAACTTGATATCCATTGTCAACGTAAAAAAATAATTTCATTTGTGAAAGTATCTTTAATATATATTATATAATTCTCTTTTTCTTTTTCTCCTTCTAGATGCTACGTAGGCACATGGCTCCACCATGAATATTCGGAATAAAACAATTCCATAAAATCTCCAATCAAACTTTTGTGTTGACTTATATCAAACTTTATATTTTTTAACTATTATTATTAGACCTTATTGGATAAGGAAATGCAACGACTGGGGCAGTATTTATTGAATCTTCATCAACTAATGTCACCAGATATGGTGCAACATGCACACTATACTGTTTTCACGGCTACACTTTTATTTATTTATTTATTTATTAGTTTATGAAATCTAACAAAAACTATAAGGTATGAGAATTTATGATTTCAATTCCTCCACTGAAAATTTAAAGATATAAGTTGATTTGGTAAATTTAAAATAAAAAAAAAATATAGAAGAGACTCTTAGTTTAATTCTTCTTTTAAAAATATTAACTATTAACATTACGGCTGGCCAGTTTAATGAAAAAAAAAACACTGATATTTTGACACACATTTTTTACTATCATTTAATATTATCTTTTATTATTATTATTTTTTTTAAATATGTAAAAATTAACATTTATTAAGATTATTTTATCCTTTTAAAATCGTTAAATGATTGTCGGTGTGAAAGAACTTCTTACAAAAAAATATGAAGATACACCATGGAAAGTAAAAGAGTGCAACTGGTTATAACTGCTTCCTTTTATTCTCAACTGTTCATAAATCCAACTATTATCTTTTCCTCTATTCTACTTTCCCATGGCTTCCACTCTCTCCAATCTCACTTATTTCTTGGTGAATCAAGCGAATGGAGTAAAGGGTCTTGCTGATCTGAACCTCCCAACTGTTCCTCCCCAATACATTCAACCTCTCCAAGCTAGATTAGATCACTCCAAAATTATCCCTCGGAAATCAATACCCATCGTTGATTTCACCAACTGGGAAGACCCAGATGTTCAAAATTCCATTTTTGATGCTGCAACCGACTGGGGTTTCTTCCAAATCGTGAACCATGGGATACCCTTTAAGGTTATTGATGATCTCAAGGCTACTGTGCACAGATTCTTTGAATTGCCAGCTGAGGAAAAGAAGAGCCTCAAAGAGAACTCACCCCCTGAAGTTGTCAGATTAGGCACCAGTTTTAGCCCCCATGCTGAGATGGTTTTGGAGTGGAAAGATTATCTGCAACTTGTGTATGCCTCAGAGGAAAAAATTCATGCACACTGGCCTGTAATATGCAAGTAAGTGGCAGTTCTTAACACCTCTGATTTTTCTCTAATTCATGACACTAGCATCATCTACAAGGACAACACTATTGTTCTGCTGTAATCTTAGAGCTTTATAACATTTAATCTTAATTCATACATTGGAATGGAATGTTATTTCTAGGAGTACAGGATGACAAGAAAAATTGTATTTGATTTTAGTTTATCCAATGTTGTATGTAGGCAACAGAAAGGAAAGTGTTATAAAAGAAAAATGAAGGGTTGTCTCAAACCTATTGTGTGACTGTAAGTTTATGCGCTTAGTGTAGGATAAATTTGGTATGGTTAAGTACATGGTTTGTGCCTTCATAATATGAATCCACCATGAACTCAGAGCTGATGAGCACAAGAGAGAAGAGAAATGATGTGCAATTTGAATTTGACCCTTTATTATTATGATACAAGTGTTTTTTTCTCTCACAAGTATGTGGTTCATTTACTGGTTTTTATGCAGGGATGAGGCAGTGGAATATATGAAGCATTGTGAAGTTTTAATTAGAAAACTGCTAAAGGTGCTTCTTAAGAAACTGAATGTGGAGGAGTTAGATGAAGCAAGAGAAGACACTCTAATGGGTTCAATGATATTGGGATTCAATTACTACCCAGCATGCCCTGAGCCTGAAATTGTATCAGGGGTATCCCCTCATTCTGACATATCATCAATCACTGTTCTTCTGCAAGATGACATTGGAGGGCTTTATGTTAGAGACAGTGATGATGGAGAGAGTTGGATCTATGTTCCTCCTGTTGAGGGTGCATTGGTGATCAATATTGGGGATGTGTTGCAGATAATGAGCAATGACAGATATAAAAGCATAGAGCATAGAGTGATTGCAAATAAAAGGAAAACCAGAATCTCTATTCCAATATTTGTGAACCCAAAACCTGATGCTGTTATTGGTCCTTTGTCAGAAGTATTGGAAATCGGTGATAAACCAAAATATAAACAGCTTTTGTTCTCTGACTATTTCAAGCATTTCTTCAGCAAGCCTCATGATGGGAAGAAAACTATTGAATTTGCCATGATATGATTGTAGGATTGTGGTGTTGGTTGACACTGCTTGAAGGTGTTTGAAGTGTAGATCTTCTTTAACTGCATTCCTGCATATGCTACACATTGAAGCAGAAAATGCAATAACTTGTATGTGGTCAGACAGAAAAGTTATAGTGGATTATGTAATAATACCTTTATTGTAATGGTCAGTTATGGCTTCTTTACAGTTTTTATAAACATTTATGTCCCTCCTCTGCTTAGGCCACACCATTGTCACTATGTCTTCTCTTTTCTATCTTTCCTCCAATGATTTATTTCCCCCAATTATTGTTGCACAAAGCTTTATTACCGGTAATATGAACACCACATATCCAAAAAGTTATACAATAATGGAGAACAATTAAAGAAAGAGGGGAAATCATGAAAAAGAATGTTCAAGAGAGAAAGAGGACTTAGTTTCAAACAGAAATTTTAAAAATAAGTAGGAAACTAGTTTCATCCTAGTCCACACTATCAATATAATATATTATACTTTAAATATATGGTTCTAATTATATAGCATAAATAATAGTCTTAGTTGTATGAAACTTAATTTCATTATTTTTGTTTCAACTTAGTTGATGGTTAAGGTAATTGAATAGGTGTTTAGTTTTTAATAATAAATACGTTTGTTTATTAAATGAAAACGTTAAAATACAATTTATCTTCTATTGATATATAGTCAAAACTATGAATTTAGAGTACAGATAGTTGAGATAATTGTAAGTAGGGATGACAAAAATATCCGTCCCACAGATATCTGCAGATAAAATCTGCGGCGGATAGTTACTATCCGCAGGTATTTATTATCCACGAGTAGCGGGTAACGAGTATTTTAATACCCCCTTATAAACGGGTCGAGTACGAGTATCATACTATCCGTACTTGTGGGTATCCGTTACCCGCAAAAAATTAAAATTAAAATTAAATTTATATTTTATTAAGTTAAATTTAATTAAAATTAAAATTAACAGTATATTATTATGTCAAATTTAATTATGTTGACATGAGAATCCAATGTGGTTTGCTTCTTGAAGATTTGATGAATAATTAAATGAAGCATTTTGAACTATCTTGAAGCCATTACCATTGGAATGAAGTCTACATTGATGAAGGAAAGAAGATTTTATGATATCCATGTTGATACTATCCATTGTAACTACATGTGCTCTCCATGTAGTCACATCATTAAGAAAGGGCATTTGAAGTTTGTAATTCATTTTGTAGACCTTGTAGCATTAATTAGATGTATTTGTTCTTAGGTGTGTCTTTTAATCTGTTGAATAGTTTTTCAACAGGTTAAAATGTCTCTTTTAATCTGTTGAATGGTTTTTTTAATAGGTTAAAAGGTTGGCTGTAGTAGTCTTAAACTACAACAAATTCAATCAGTTGATTTAGTTTTTAATCGACTGATTTCACTTAAATCAAATGAAATCAACCGATTGATTTGAAAATCAACCTGTTGAATTTCGTAACAGTTTGACTATAAAAGCTGTGATTTTCGAAAGAAAGGTAAGTTGATCATTTTAGAGCACGATTTTGTTCTAGAAACTTGTGGAAACTCTCTCCTTTGTGATCATACGTTTTGCAACTGTTGAAGATTGATCTTGGATCAATTCTTGGAGTTTTTGGCTTGGTTTGAAGCTTGGAGAAAGTGGTTTGTGGTAGGATGGCTTGTGCTACCACTGAGGTTTGATCTTTCTCAAGCTTTGTGTGTGTGCCTGATGGTTTTCCAAGTCTGCAAGAGGGTTCTTGTTGTGTTGATGTGACTCTTGTGTGATTCAAGAGTCTTTTATGGTGATTTTGCATATTTTGGAAGTGTAAGGGTGGATACTTTGTAAAACTTTTGAAATAGTGCAAAGTCAAGCTAAGGTTGCCTTGACAAACTGGATGTAGCTCAGGTTTGAGTGAACCAGTATAAAAATCTTGTGGTGTCCTCTCTTCTCTAACCTTTCTCTCTTGCATTTTCATTTTAAAGTTTAAAGAACTTGTGCTTTAATCATCTTTTTCATGTTCTTGCATACTTTCATGGCATCTATAACATTGAGCATGTTTGTATAATCATTTGGAACTGGTCTTGATCATTCTTGAGCATTGTTTCTGGTTTAAAATTCAAATTCGCATTTCTGCATTTTCCTAGTATTTCAGTCGACTGTTTTTCTGTTTCAATCGATTGATTATACCAGAACAAAATCTGTTCAGTAAAATCAATTTGTTAACTCTGTTTTTGATCGATTGAAAGTGTACAGTTCAGTACTGTTTGCATCCTAACTTGGTGATCTATTTGATTCAATTAAAGGTGGTTTTTAGTTTGCAAAGATAGCCTAAATTTTTAACTAGCCAATTCAACCCCCCCTTCTTGGCTTTTCAACCATTTCAAAACTAACAAATTATAATTAAAATTTATATTTCACTTTTATAATTTTATATTAAAAAAATTATAAAATATATATTTTCTTAAATATTTGCGGGTATCGGGTATCCACGGGTACCCGCGGGTTTTAAAAATATCCGCGGATATTTTTTAAGCAGATACCCGATGGGTAAAAAGGCGGGTAGTGGGCGGATATTTTTTTGGCGGGTCGAGTTGCGGGTAGGCAGTATCCGTGTCCGACCCGACCTGTTGCCATTCCTAATTGTAAGGTTAACTAGTATTTCTACCCGTGCAACGCACGGGGATATCGAATTTTAAAATTAAAAATTACGGTATATTTATTAAATTAATTTGAAATGATAAAAATATAATTAAATTTAATATAAATTTTATTTTATAAAATTCAATAATAATATTTTAATTGATTTTATAATAAGAATGTATTTAAGTTATTTAAATATATTTTTAATAAAATGTATTATATATAATTATTTTAAATAATATATTAAGATTTAGATAATTAAAATTAAGAAATCAAATTTAATTTTGAATGAAATATTGAGTAAAAAATGTAAAAAAATATAAGAATTGTTTCTCTAATAATAAAAATGATGGACGATATAGAAATTATTGAGTAGACTTAATAAAGATACAAACATTAGACGATACAAAAAATGTGAAGAGCAAGCGATATAAAGCTACAAATAATAGATCGTGCATATAAATGTAATGTTTAATTAGTCAGATAGTACTCACTCTCTTTAGATGTGTCAGTTTGGTACTCACTTTTAAAAATGTGTCAATCTAATCCCAACTTTTGAAAAAATGTCTCAATTAGGTTCCTTTCAATCTTGTAAGTCATTTTAAATATCGATACCATTAATGGCGTTAA
>Ga0214544_1005095_pt1 | contig 25807 bp, 8 predicted proteins | sample CNSS3metaG_FD_160074 | JGI IMG/M metagenome (GOLD analysis project Ga0214544, IMG submission 160074) | Root nodule microbial communities from cowpea collected in UCLA plant growth center, Los Angeles, California, USA - CNSS3 | ecosystem: Host-associated > Plants > Roots > Nodule | place: USA... | reverse complement strand
TAAAATAAAAAACAACTAAATGATAAGAAAAAAAAAGAGAGAGAGAAAAAAAAACCTTTAGAATTAATAAGAACTTAATTTGTTTAAAAATTTAATTAAATATAACTGTTCTTGATCTCTCAACTGCTATGAAGTGATTTTAAAAGAGATAAGATACGAAAAAGAAGAAAAAAAAAAGATAAAATAGGCGAGAAAGTGAAGAAAGGAGAAAACTGGGAGGAGATATTGGCTATATACAGTGGGATAATTGAATTGAGTAGTTGAAATAAAATATTTTTACTCGTTTAACTTTAAAATAAAGTAACTTAATGTTAAACTAGAAATCATAAATATGTTTTTCAACCCGGTGAATGTGATTTCAAGAAAGCATGTGTCATGAAATATCTTCTTGTAATGTTATGTATAAAATGAAATATTTGCTCATAATATTTATAAAACAATGTTAACAAAATTACCTATATTAAACTAATAATGTTTTATTACATAATTGAGTGAATTTGAAACTCTTTGAACTTGTTCATAATCAAATTATAATTTTAATTATAATTAAAATATTAAATAAAACTCAACTTAATTTAACTAAATTAGTCAAAGTATAATTGAATTATATTAGATTTAGTGGATTAATAGATTTGTTTAAATATATTTATCCTAATAGTAGTATTTAGCATATCTAACGCAAATACTTATATATTTTCAATGGATGAATAATTGATTCAAATAATATAAGTATTATTATATTTTATTATTAATACATAACTTTAATTTTATTAGTTTTGTTTCGAGTTTGTTAATAATAATAATAATAATAATAGTAATAATAATATAATTGAGCACAAATTTTTATCTTTAATAATTGTGTATTTTTATTTTATTTTCTAATAAAGACATGTAACGATTATTAAAGATTAAACAATTGTTTAATTACCTCAATCATTATTAAAGACTAGATAAACTTGAAATATTTTTTTACTATACTAAAATTTAGATATATGATGAATTGACATTTTTGAAATCTTGTATTTCTTTAGTTTATTTAAAGGGGATTCCTATTAAAACCCTTGTGAAAATTTTCGTTGTTCCTACATTCTTTTAATTTGTTTTTTTCTTATAAATTATATATTAGATTAGATGGTATGTCTGAATCAAACCTGGGTTTGACCTTTCAATCCACTTCAACGTCACGTTCCATAAAACCCAAACACCTATTGAACTTTTCAACGAGTTTAAAAAAATGAGCGAAGCATAATCTCCAATGGAGTTTCTCTGTTTTTCAATTCCCTGAAAATCCAAAACCAACTTTGTCTGACTTCGTATTTTTTTGTCTTCGATTCATCTGGGTCATAGTAGATTCTCCCATTGAAATTGACACAAGGGATGCAATTTATTAAGTTTCTACAACTGGATGAGTATTTAATGGTGAACTGGTTTGACTTAGGAGCATGAAAGTGCTAACAAAATTAAACAATGAAGAGAATATTTCAAGTGTTGGCCACAACTGAAACTCATCTAAGATCTCAAAATAGGTCGATTCAACGCAATAGACGAAGAAGAAAGATCCCTGCGGCCTAATTAACAATACTAGAATGGCACACGTCATTGTTGAGTTTTATTGAAGAAGTTTTAGTGATACAATTCGGCTATGAAATATGCTGAGGACGAAGAACAAGTGGGTTTGAGCACCGTACAATTTGCCGTTTTCTGCAGTTTAATTAAATTACTTGATTACATGTATATGGAATAGCCGAAGTTCAAGTACACAGACAAAAGCTTGCATCCACTTTGTGAATGATCTACTTTGCACAAGAGATATTCAAGAATTTATCAAGATTTGACTCATGCTTTCGAGGTCTGCTGAAACAAAATATTTGTGTCCATAGATATCTGTGGATAAAGTCTATAATGGATAGTTGATATCTATAGATATTTATTAGAAATGTTAAATTTGTTGTTAGTCTTTCAATTTTTAATGAAAATTGGAATTAGTTCATCTTAAAAACTTTAAACTAATTTAGTTTCTCATATTTAGAAATGCGTGGATTTAATTTTTTAAACCAAATTTTGTTAACTGTATTTGACATTTCAAACACATTTCTCAGTTACCATTGAAGTGAACATGTATCAAACGGTGTAAACAAACTAAAATACTATAATAAAATATGTTTGAAACGTCAAATAAATTTAATAAAATTGGTTCAAGGTTTCCAAGAGGAACTAATTCCAATTTTCACTAAAATTGAAGGATCAAAAACATATTTAATTATTTATTAAATAATATATTTTAAATAATGTGACATCTCATTTAAATAGAATAAATCTACTAAAATAAAACATCACATAATATATAATATAAATAGAGCACGCGACAAAGTATATTATTCTCAACCATTACAATTATCCATAATATTCCTGAAAGGAGAAGCCAAGGCTTAAATAGATGTCATAAAAGATGATTCGAAAAGGAACAATTGTCCCAACAGGTTTTCCATAAAGCAAGGAATTGACAAAATAACAGACATGAGCTGTATTCCCAACTCAAGGAAAAAAACATAATGGGACCAAGCCTAGACAGTTGCATCTCCATCACCTGAACGACCACCAGAAGATTCCACGTCTGCTCACACCAATTAATTTGTGATAATTGCAAAAGGAAAAGCCAAATAGAGAACAAACAACAACAACAACAAAAAGGGTAAGTTAGAGTAAAATATTTTTGATCATGTCATTGAACAATTAAATTATTAAATCAGGTTATAAATATATCAACAGTAGGCACCCAAACCATGCAATAACAACCAAATACAAGACCCTCTTACTCAATTATCCGAATTATACTCTTGATATAGAATTCTAAAGGAAGTATGCACCTGCCATGGTTTCTAAACTCTACAGAGTCTAGACACAATGGGTTATCACCCAACCACACACAAGGTTAATCCTCTAATGTCTTAGGCCCAATACGTCCCAACACTAGGACCTCCTGTCACTCTCACCACATAATTCATTCTGCTCTACGTGAGCATGAACTATCATTAGAGTTCATGATACCTTCCTTTATCTAGACATCTCCTATATCAAGGTATACACTAACCACACCATCACCAAGAGTTTCCCTTGAAACTCTTTTGCCAACAAATTCTACATGCCATCTCAAGCATTCAATTCTCATGCCAATCCAACACCAACCAAACAATTCATGTTTTCCATTTCATACTCAATATAATGAAATCTCATTCTCCTTTAATCTTATACAACATACATGGCATCATACTTCATGCGTTTACGATAAAACACTCTATCATGCAGGCAAACAACCACATCAGAGAAGAAAACAGAACTAGAACACGATCCTGCACCAGTCTCGCTCAGGTTGGAAGTCCTTGCTCAAGCAAGCCCTGTTCGCCTAGGCGAGAGCTCAAGTAGTGGAATAGTGGGTTTCTGTGATTTCTCGCTTGAGCGAGATTACTCATTACTCAAAACGAAGGCTCGTTGCCTGAGCGATAGTTCGAGCAGAAACCAGGGAAAGTTCCTGATATTGTCGCTTGGGTGAGACTCGCTCGCCTGGGCAAAAACACTAGGTTCCTCCACTGTTCACGCATGCAACAACCAGGCATTTGAAACCAAACAACATTTAACATTTTTCCAGGCAACCAGAACAATATACAAGCATCATAAACACGAAACAAAGCTAAAAATAGTCAGATATAAAGAAAATACAAAAACCCTAGCTTCCCTTACATGAAAAAAATGCTAGCCAATAGGGTAGTGACACTAGGGAGAGCACCACAATTCCACTGTAGCTTACGAAAACTGAGGGAGAACGCTCAACAAGCTTGGTGGAAGCACTCTTTGCGATGAAAATAGACAAAAGGGCTGAGGGTTTCAACTTTGGGAGACAAATGAAAGTGAGTGGGATTGAGTGGGGGTTTCTAAGGTCTCTAATGGGCTGGTCTTTGACCCTCGAAAAAGGTTAGGCCCAAACCTTTTTAGACAAAAAAAAAGGACTTACAAATAATATATTAACTTTATTTTTAATCAAATTTTTAACATTTTTTATTTATTTTGAAAAATAGATATAATATATAAAAATTAAATATTCGTGAGTTTATCCGTGAATGATACGATAAATTTATAAATTTCATTGAATAAACTTTAATATCATATTAGAAAATAAATTTAAGTGTAATTCATTCTTATAAAATAATTTATAATATATCTATAAATAAGTAACTCCAAATATTGTTTTTTATTATAAGTGAGTTTACCACATTAAATAGTCCATTTAAGGGATGATTTATGTAATAAAAAACATGTAATAAATTTCTATCGGATGTGAAAAGTAGTAGACCAAGAAAATCATAATATTATCAACATGATTAATCTATAGACTACGAAAAACCAAAACAAGAAAAAAAAAAAAAAAACACATTGTGAATCCAAATAATGGTACTTCCTCCATTTCACTTTATTTGTTGTTTATAGCTTTTTTCACACTTTAAGAAAGGTAATAAATAAGTTAGTGAATATAAAGTTTTTATTAAAATAACCTTACACCCTTATTCGTTTCATCTTCATAATTGGTTCGCATTTAAACAAGCAACGATTACATTTTTCTGCAACCACGTCTAAGAATAGATGTTACAAGGGATGTTGTCGCACATAATTGGTTTTGCAGCTTGGAATGTTCCAATAATTGTTGAGAAATACTCCCACCTTCTTGGTGTGTAACTACCAATGTACCAATGCATTAAAGTGCTACATTTATATGTGTAAGTCCCCTATCCATTATGAATTAGCTATTAACAGTTTCACAAAACAACACATGGAAATAAAATATATAAGTATCAATATTTATTAATTGGAATAAAATTTTAACTATTGCATTAAAAGAAGTGAAGGACAATTATTTGAGAATTCATCAAGCTTAAACAATACAAAACATAAAGTGAGATTGAGAGAGTATTTGTTAGACTAGGATGTTCTAGTTTCCAACAATTTAAGTATTTAGAAAATAAGTTAAATGTTAACATTGAATATTATACTTTATAAAAGAAATAAAAATCTATCCAATTTAATTTCTATCAATAATATATATATATATATATATATATAATAAATAATAATAATAATGTATAATATATATGTATAATAAACTAATAATATATATATTTATATATATTTATATATATATATATATATAATAATTATTATGATTAATAATATATGTATATACTAAGTAATAATAAAATAATATGTATAACTATGTATAATAATAATAATTAAAATATTATTAAAATTTAATATTTTTAACTCATTCAAAATCATTTAATTTTATTTTTATCATCAAGGATATTTTAATAATTTTAAAATTTTATCTATTATAACTTTTTTCTTTTTAATTCACTACATCACTCAAATCACTCATTAATTTTCATATTTAAATTCACTCACTTTATTCTCTAAATTCATAAAAAAACACACATATCTCCACTCAAAACTATCCAAATCCATTTTCACACTCTTTTTCAAATTCATTTCTTCAAAAAAAAAAAAACACCTTAATGTTTGAATGATCTTTTAATGCAAAATACTAAAATCTATGTGATATTATAACATTTGCAAAACAGGATAAAAACACATCATTTAAGTAACTATAAATGCTCTTAGGGAAATATTATAATAACACAATCTATAACATTTTCTTAAATACATTTTTTTTATTATTTACTAAACTTTATTAGAAACCACAACTCTAAGTGGATCTCATAACTTATTTAATAATCCGATCCTTATTTTATAACTTTTAATATTTATTATCAATAAAGAAATGTTGGAATGAGTGTTTTGCTAGCACTCCAACTCCAATTCTTACTCTTTCAACTATAATAACTAACTATTATCTTTTCCTATATCTTTAGATGTTTAAAGTTAATACATATATAGGAAAATATTCAGTGGGTTGTACATTTCAACTAAACTTCCCTTCATATAATAATATCTCATTAGAACTAATAAATTATATTATGATTTTTTACTTATCTCAGCTATAGCAACTATTAATAAGGATATAATCAAAAGTAATAATTAAACCTTTAAATTCTAAATAACTGTTAGAAATAGAAAAAAGCCTGAAATATATAGATATATGAAGGGACACAATATTAAATACGAGTATATTTGAAAAATAAGATTTTAAATTCTAAAACATCAATAATTTTAAAATTTAAATTATTCTATCATGATAGCAATGCTCTTATCAGGTTGTTGGCAGTGATAAATATAGTAATTAATCTCTCCCTTTTTTTTTAAAGAGAATTAAATCGTATCCACCAATGAGTCAAACTTAGAGAAAATTAGTGGACAGTATGAAATGAACATGGTTTAAAATTAACACAAAAACAAAAATGGATAATATATGCACACATTTGATCCATAAAGCATATAACAACCACATATGGTGACATCCATGCATCATTTTCTACTCTCTTTTATTAGGCACATTAAAGTTTATATCATATATTAGGTAAGAAGTTACTTTATCCTAAAAACTTAATCTGTTAGATCTTATCAATAAATTAATGTTTGCTATGATAGATACGAAAACAGTGATCATGACAATAAAAAAATTGACATTAAAATAGTTTATGAACATTTTTTAACTTATTAATATGTGTTTTTCAACAATTAATTATTTTTTACCTTAATTAACTATTTCCAAGTTTATCAATAGATATTTATAAAATTAATATACATATTTATCCGATTAGAAATAATTTATGTAATCCATTTTTCGTTATTAACAATTTCATGATTTAAGCGTGTAATGTAAAACCTCATAAAATGTATTTTAGAAGTGATAGTCGTTTAAAAGTAGCGAGACTCAATTATTTTAATATTAAAAAGTTTTAGTATAAATAAAATTATTATAAATGAGTTTCATTATTTTAAAACACACAATTTTTTAAAAATCACTTTTCTTGAGTTCTCTGACTTCTCTCTAAGGGTTCTCCTCCTTTGTTCACCTTATTAAAAGTCTAAGACGGTAGGAGTGATCCTCATGGTGTCATGAGGAGCTCTTCAATTTGGACCAATCAGTTTCTTTGTTCGCGTAAGTTAAGTTTAAGTCTTTTTCTTTGTCTTCTTTTGTTTTTGTTGCATGTGAGGTTTTCAGCTTCTATATGAGTATCTGTTGATCAGTGATCATAACGACATGTTTTGATCGTTCTTGTGAAGTTTTTAGTGTAGATAAAGTATCTTGTGGAGTTAGGAGCATTTGGTGTTCTTAGAGTTGTTGGGGTTTGTGCAATCGCTTAGTTAGGTAAGGGAAGCTAATGTTTCGTTGAATTGATCATCTTGATGGTTAATTGTGATGTGGTTTTATTGAATTTATGAGTTGTATGTTGAATTCCTTGATGTGGTTTGTCGAATTGATGAGTTGTATGTTGAACTATTTGATTTTGATATGGAAAAAAAGTTTGGATTTGTGTCTTGAGTGATTGAGTATCAATTCTAAAAACCATTTGGAATCAAAAGTACTAAAAGGAAAGGTACCCAATTAGGCAACTACACAGGATCAATTTTTCCAAATTGTTGTTTCTAATACACTGTTGGATGTTGTTATAGTGCCGCCGAGCACTAGGCCCCTGACTTGGTGTTGTCGGGCACCACTTTTGGACTACCGGGTGCTAGAATTAAGTGGATTCCAGGGGATGGGCGTCGAGCGCCACTTTTCCAGAGTTAGACTCTACCTTGTTTTCTGGTCTACATCCTCTTGGTAAAATGAAGATTCTCAATTCGTTAATCGTTGGGTCGAGCTGAAATTTTGACAGCTGATCCTAGACACAAGAATCTTCACTTTGACTAGTGAGATCTTTGTTTTGAAGTATGTGGTTAGATAAATGATTTTCACCGTTTGAATGTACTTTGTGTATGTATATGTTTGAGATTGTAATTGATTGAGATTGAGTTATTGATATACGAATATGAAAAGGAGATTAAAATTGTATATGATAAGGTATGTTTATGATTGTGGATATGAGGGTCTTGTGAAGATTTTGTTAGGATAATTGTAACAATGTGAGGGTATTCATAGGGAGGAGATCCCATTAAATGCTTAAATCTTTAGGGTGTGCACTGATGTTAGAATTACTACATCTTGAGGAGTTAATCCTAAAACTCTATTAGTAATTCATACTCATGTAGAGAATGATAATTAGGTAGGGGAATAATGTTTCGAAAATGATGATAAAGAAAATGAAGTAAATGAGATTTTGGTTTTGCCAAGTTAAAATGAACAATTAATAAAAAATTAAGTGTGTTTTAAAGCAATCAAATTTATGGTGAACAATAAATCTCTTTACTGGGATCATGTTACTGATCTGCATCAAAACCATAAATAACAAATCCACACTCTAGGGAAAGAATAAACTGGCCATAGCATGCACGGAAGTAATTGAATTCATCTAAAACGTGTGCCTTTAGTTGTAACAAATGTTGATACTGTATCAAGTGTTCCATTCCATCCAATCATAACTACGAAACCTAAACGAACAAGACCTTTAAAAATTGAATAATATTGGGATTGGAAAGTGTTGGCAATGCCCGTTTTTCAGGGAAGAAGGATAATATGAAACAAACAAGAACCTAGAGAAGGTGTTTGTGATTATGAAATCATGCAATGAATCGAGGAAAATGAAGTTGTCTTTTTAATTTTTTTTATTTGATAGAATAAAGGTTTTCTGTTCTGACTTTGGTAAACGTTGTCGGATTTGTCACACAATGCTTCTCTCATCTTCGACGGTTGCCGTTCCAACTTCCATAGTCAAAGAGTGTAAAAGACGGCTTGCGCTGTATCCTTCTCATCCACAAAATACCAAGATTGTCTTTTTCTTAATCGTGCTCCACTCAAATTTAACCCATTCCACTTTTCAATCTCATTTTTATTGCAACGTAAAACTTCTAATTTTTCTTGGTATAATGTCACGTGTATCTTTTACAATTGGTGCAGGTAGCACTACAATGAACTACTCAATTAAAAACATTTAATAAAATTATGGAATTTCAATTCAAAACTATTAGACAGAAATAATCTTGTAGCAATTAATCATGGTATCCGAAACTCACTGGAATGAAATATAAAATATACTATATGAAATATAAAACCTTTCACATTTTTATTTAAAAATGGAAAGAATTGTAATTGTATATTTAATATTCCTTAGAGAATTCGGTGAAGTTTGAAATTTTTTATCTGGTTGACCAATTTCATTGTTATTTATTATTCATTACTTTTATTTTTACGGATATGGTTGATAAAAAAATGAGCATTGTTTAAAACTTTTAAAATGAAAAAAGTTAAAATTTTTTCAGGGCTGTAAAGGAAAAACAGGTCAGAGACTTAATTATGGGATTAACATGCAAAACAAGATTAGAAAATTATTGAGTGTTATTAAGCTGTCATTAAGGTAAGATAAAAAAAATTAAATCTGAATTTTTATTTTTGTGATCCAAACATTGGTGAAAAAAATATAGTATTAAAGAGTAGAGTAGACTAGAGGCGTGGGTCAAAGTGATAGAAACTATGCATAAAAATTGAGGTCCAGACACAAGGTCCCAACACACCCCCAATCTCCACACATGACACGGGGTATATATATTTCCACGTATAACTTTAATTTTGAATGCCAAAGCAGTGTTGAAAAAACACAAACCAAACCAAACCACCCTATCCCATTGCTTCTCTTCTCTCATTTTCAACTTTCAATTGCCCTTCGCTTCCCACCAACACTAGTAGACGTAGTGGATTTTGGTCCGTGTATGCAACGAAGGAGCCACGCTCGAACACGATGCCCCTAACCACCATCATCATCATCATACCATTACATAACACATAAACATAACATCACTTTTCCATTTCTCACTCTCTCTTCTCTAACGCTCTCTCAATGGCTTCGTCTCTTTCCCCTTCTCCCTCTTCCCTCGACCAAACCCTCCGCGACGTCGACGACTACGTTTTGGTCAGTTCCTCTTCCTCTCTCTCACACGCGCATTGCTTCTCCGCGATCACTTCTCCTCTTCGCTCTTTTCACTTTTAGGTCACGTTTTACGAATGTCCTTTCATCAATGTCTGCGTCCGTCTGTGCCTGTCTTTTCCTTTTAGTGTTCCTGATTTTAGGAATTCGATTGAACTCGAGTGGAGGATTGGTGATTTTTCTTTTTATTTTGCTCGCTTGTTTTTACTTCACTGTGTAGCTGTGCACAGCTTTTTTTCTTCCGACTTGTTTCTTTCGTTTGCCTCTTTCCTCTTTTCGTGTCCACTTGCTCCCAAGGACATGCCAAAAGACAAGTCCTCTTGTTTCCTCAATTTACTTTTTTCCCTTTAACTCTTAACTCTCAGGTGGTGAATCCGAGGACAGGAAAAGACACTCAAAATCTGTTTCCGTTTTTATTCTTTTAACACCGTTTATGTATCTCATTCGGTTTTATTAACGTACTTAATTTTCTGTTTTCAAAGACATCGGTTCCTTCCTTGCACTCTTGGTGTGTGGCAATCACAGTGTTTTGAATATAACTTTTTGATAATCAAATGAGATTTTTTGTCTTCTTTGTTTGATATTGGCCTGTTTTGATTGAGCACTTGTAGGAGTAGAAAATAAGAACTAAGAGGAAATCGACCTATAATTTCTGTTATTTTTTGAAGGAAGTTAAATTGGAGAATTCGGAGTCCATAAGTTGATTTTAACTCATAAGCGAAACTTAGTTCATTTTTATTGTTTTATCTCTTCTGTGAATTCTTTTGGAGAAATTCATCTAACTAGGGCCATAGGCTCATTTGAGCATTTGGTAGCTCCACTCTTTTAAGTTTGATTGTGAACTCTGAACTTTGGTTGGGTTGCAGGAAAATAAATCAGAAGATTTGTCATGGGACACACTACATTACGTGTACGAGCTTGTGCAGAATGGCAATGCTGCGTTTCGAGAGAACAGAATGGAAGAGGTTCGTTTGCTAATATATACACTTTTTTTAGGGTGAGTTGGGTGGGGGGTTTCATTGATATTCTCTCGACTGCACATATTACATGGTTTCAGTAAGCACTTTTCTGGAGTTTGATTCTCATGTATGCTGGTTTCTTAGATGGAAGTTAATTGAATTGGTGTTGGCAACAAGCCCTGCATAATATAATATAATTAGTCCATTATCATGACAATCAGTCAATTCACGGCTTTTTCTTCATGCTTTGCTTGAGAAACATTAAGTGTCATGCTTAAGTCTGTTCCTCTTTTTGCCGCTCTTTAAGTTTTCCCACTTTATAGATGCTTTATTTCTGAAAAAGTCTACTCAAATTTGGACAAAGATGCAATTCTCATGCATTACTAGCCTTATTGCAGAACATAATAAGGGATGTTGTGGAAGTATTCCACACTCAATGAAATTTGATGCTTATACAATGTCTTTACAATGTTGCCTTCGTCATTATTTCAGGCAATCAATTTTTACTCAAGAGCCAATAACATCAAATCAGGTGATCCAATCATCCTCAGCAATCGAAGTGCAGCTTATATTAGGTTAAGCACAGTGTAACAATTTTCTTTTGAATTGCTCATTTACAAACGTGATTGCTTGATCATCCAAATAATTTTGCTTCAGTTCCATATATAGTTCAGTGGTCTCATGGCAATCATGATATTTTTCAATCAGGATTAGCCAATATTTCATGCGCAGAACACCATCATCGTCAGAATGTAGGCCATTGAGTGGGCTTGAACCCACCACACTTGCTGAAGTATGTCTATTTTGCATAATGTTTATCGAGTGGATATATGATAGTATTTCTAAATTAATATGCTCATATGAAGTTGATTCGTGACAACCATTTCCAGTTGGCTTTGAAGGATGCTGAGAAGCTTGTTGAACTCCAAAGTAATGCAGCAAAATCATATCTTTTAAAGGCTAATGCTCTTCTCCTGGTAAGGCTCTCATGCTACGTTACCATTTAATGTCTCTTTTGAATTTGTTGGGGTAGCCCCTGATGTTTTAAATGAAGTATGTTATCCTGTAATTGTTATTTCCTTCCTATGCGTTGGTGTTTTAACTCATATTAGGGTTCAGGAGTGTTCTCCCACCTTTTGACTGTACTTACTTCATGGGGAACTCAAGTGAAGGGCAAGTGTAAAGATGGACATGCTAATGTTATGGTGAATAAAATGAACAAGGGACATTCCCAAATGTTTTTGGTTATAACTTATAGCCTGTGATTCTGGGAAATTCTTTGAAATAGAAGGAACCTTTACAGTATGCAGTTAGTTATTTCAGAAACCTACCAGAAAGAAAGTAATTCAAATTATTTGGGTTTTTCTTCAAATAAACCAAATAAACTGGGCTATTTTGATTCTAAAGATGCCTCTTTACGTTTTATACATTTATCAATGTACTTTTGTTAAGTTCTAGGTTTTTTATGGTTTATATGGACGACTTTAATTAGAGTCGTTATTATTATGCTTCATTGATCTGAGTTTAAACTTTGGAGGTGTGGAAATGGAACTGACATAGTTTGTATAAATCCAGATATCATAAGTGACTTCTAATGTGTATGTGCTTTAGGATTTTTAAGTTTCTATATAAAACACTAAGGTATGTCAATTTGTGTGTTTGCCCATGGTCAATTGCATATCGTTTTCTCAAGTTCTAACATATCTCTCTCTTCCCTACTTTTATGTTATGTTATGATGTTCATTTTGATGTAACATTATTTGATATTGTATTAAATTCACAGTTAGAGAAATACGAAAAGGCCCGGGATGTTATTCTTTCAGGCCTTCAAGTTGATCCTTTTAGGTATTATACATTTGCAAGTCTTGCCTTCTTTTATATATGTGTGTTTGTGTGTGTGTATTTCTATTGTGTAAACCTGTTTTCTAAATTTAGATGGAATATCTAAATATAGAGCTTTTGCAATAGTCATTTATCGTACTATATCATCAGTCACTAATTTTTTTATTTTGCATTTCTTTCAATATCATGTAGCAATTCTCTTCGGGATTCTCTTCAACATTTAGAAAGAGTTTCATCTAGTTCAACAGGGATGAGTACACATGGACAACCTGAGCGTAATGATGATTTTGATTGCACTCTCTGCTTGAAGTTACTGTACGAACCTGTCACAACCCCTTGTGGACATTCTTTCTGTCGTTCATGTCTATTTCAGTCAATGGATCGTGGTTAGTGATATCTTCTGTTGATTATATTTTCTACAGTGATCGATATATTCTATGCTGTGTTGATTCTTGTCCTGATGTGTTAGGAAACAGATGCCCATTGTGCAGGACAGTTCTGTTTATTAGTCCCAGAACATGTTCCATCAGGTGAGTTGTCTATAGTCTCTACAATGCCCTAATATTATATGGAAACTACATGAAAGCTTTGGGTTACTTTATTTTTCTTGTAGTTTATAGTGGGATTTTTAGTCACTGTTATAACTATAATAGGTTGAAAGCCAGCCAAACACATGGCAGTAGGAAGTTACTTAATGAAATTGAGACAATGTTTGCCCCCAACTTTATAGGACAAAAAAAAATGCGTGATTTGAACACCATTCTGGTTATTAGTGAAGGTCTTTGGTACCTATAACATGCATTCTTCTGGGCTTATTAGTATGTGTTAGTCAGTTTAATCTTCCGATATTTTGGTCAAATAAAAATTCTAACAGATTTCACTTACTCTTTTCCAATATATCTTGTCAATTGTTTCAGTGTGACACTGAAAAACATCATACAAAAGAACTTTCCTGAGGAATATGCTGAAAGGAAGCAAGAGCAGGATGGATTAATCAACGCTGGTGTTGATTTACTTCCCCTTTTTGTCATGGATGTTGTCATACCATGTCAAAGGTTTCCGCTCAATATATTTGAACCTCGATATAGACTCATGGTGAGTTGGTAACGGATGTTGATAGTTACTAGAAAATATTGAAATATAATATATCTTGAATGTGCTAGTTGGTGATTAGTTTTCCTGTGGTTTGTCATTAAGAAACAGTAGGGTCTTTTCAGGTGGATCTGCCTAATGTTCGTTAGTAGTTGGGACTTGGGAGGGAGGAAATACCAATTAAACTCTTTGCTTTATTATAAATATTCAAAAAGCATATACTAGTTATTTTTCTTGAGTATTGATCAACTCACTCTTTGGAATTCTCCTACCTGTGTCCACCTATCACGCATGGTTTTATCTACAAGTGTAAATATGGTAACTACTTTTCCTTAAAATGGTTACTCTGCTTTTGTATAAAATTATCGAAATGTGCTTGACTAATTATGGAACTAATTGTTAAATGTCTAAAAGTGGTTAATAGTGTCATGAGGTTACTGATTTATCTAATTGTAATTAACTGTCTTCCAAGTGGTTAAGAGTAGATTAATGTGGGAATACAGTTATCTCACTGTACTTGTGGAATAAGGTCTTGAGGTTTTTAAAATGTCTGGGGGTGGCTAACTTTGCCTCAGAAGTAGTTACAAGTAAATGAATGCAAGACAAAACCAATAAATAACTCATTTGCAAAACCATAGAAGGCCCCCTTTATTATCAAACAATTTCATTAAATCGAGTACAATTGTATGCATGATAGCATTTACTGTACTAGGAATGTCAATGAACCCTATCATTGGAATTGTTCACGATGCCCTTTTCACACTCTAGAATCTATTTTTTAGGTCAACTCTTATCTAACTAACAGAAATCAAAGAATTAGTAGATTTGTTTTACCCAAAATGGGTATGGGCTAGGGATATGAACTTATATAATCTAACATCTAATGATCAAGTTTAGTTCATTCATACCCAACCTGATTGTATGCAATTTACCAATTTGTATTTGGGGCAGTAGTAGTTAAATATGCCTCCCAAGTGTTTAGTAGTGTTATCAGTTTATTGAAATGTTTAATGGTGTTTAGCTATGCTAGGTGGATGCTGGTGGACATTTTCAATGGGACGTTCTTTTTTTCTTTTATTTTCTTTTATTGTTAGATATCAAATTTGAAAAACTGTTGCTCTTGACAAAATGTATGAAGAAAATTAACATTTTTCTTTGAAAATACTGAAAATATTCTTATTTGTATACAAGAAGTTTTCATGAACAGTTTCTTATAATGAATTACAAATATTGTTTTGTGGATTGACTACTGTGAAGCATTTAAAAAAGTTGGAACATAGTTACATAGGGCTTTCTGCACTAGTTAAAATAAGGGTAAATAACACTAATATTTAGTAATTTCACACTTTCTCTACTTCATATACCTTTTTTTTTAAATTGAAAATCAAATTCTCTTATCTTTGCTTTATTTACCTATTAGTTTAGGCCTGTTAACCATGGTTTTAATTGTGAATATAACAATTTTCACTTTAACCCAAATCTTTGAGGAGTTCAGTTGTGCAAATAGTATTGGAGGGTAAGTTGAACCTGTAAAACTATTAGGGGATAAAGTGTAATTTACACTTTAATAAGTGTACAGTAGTGGACAAATTGTGCTCTTAATATATTATCCTTCTACTCTTGTACGAACATCAGTGCAAGATTGCAACACTTGGAGGGCAGTGAATGGACTGATAACTGGTTATATGTTGTCTGTGAGCTATATTTATCATTTTCAAATTTTCACCGAAGCTGTTAGTGAATACTAATCTGGGCTTTATTTGGCATATTTAATCCATCAACTTAATTATAGATTGTGCTATACTACTAGTATCAGATAGTATGAAACTCTGAATGTCATCATATCTCTGATTTATTTATCATATATTTTTAAATAAAACAGGTAAGAAGAATAATGGAAGGCAATCATCGGATGGGAATGGTAAATTATTCACTAGTCCCTTTTTTTCTATACAGCACTGGCCATTTCTGTCTGTTACTGTGTGACTTTTCTTTTGATCTTGTAGGCTATACTTGATTCTTCATCAGGTTCTTTAGCTGAGTTTGCCTGTGAAGTGGAAATCACCGAGTAGGTGCTTGGCATTGTTTTTATGTGAAAATAAAAAAATCTCAAATGCATATCCCCTTCCTCTTATGAATTCCATTCTCATGTATGTCACTTGCTTGAAATAATATTTTTTATGATGCTGTAGGTGTGAACCACTTCCAGATGGTCGTTTTTATATAGAGGTGAAAATTTAACTGATTTCTAAATGTATTTTTTATACTTCAGCCTATATCTCACAAGCTGCCGTAATTATTGTAATCCCTTGCTTGCTGTAGTTGTGGACTCTTTTGGGGCAGTATTAATTGTAGCCTCAAGGGTAGTCATTTAGTCTCACATTGACTCAATACATGAAAGAAATAGAGCGTATAAGGCTTGGGTAGTCTAACTTACAAGTCTTTTGTCGGTTGAGTTAGATTTTGAGTCCAAATTCTAAGAGTTGGAATGATTTTGTTGATTGTAAAATTATTAACTATTGATTACAAAGCAAAAAATCTTGATTTTGTCGTGATACTTCTGACTGTCTACACTGTTCTCACCTTGTAAAATTTTGAAAGAATTTTGACAAAGACTGAAAGCAATTTAGTGAAATCTACAACTGTTCTTGTTTATACATGCTTGCCAGAAGGACTCGAGTATATTGTGGTTAATTGACTAGTTGTAATTCACTCTAACAGTCAGTAGTAGTCGTTTCTCATTTTATTTTGTCACTGCTGGACTGGTGTTAGTTGTCCTAGCATACTGGAGGCTCCTAAGAATTTTCTATCCCAACCTTGATTCTATTACAATAGACTTGTTTTTTTTTTTTTTAATTTTATTTGTAAATATTCAAAAGTGAATAAAGTATTGCTACATGCAGATTGAAAGTCGTAGGAGATTTCGAATCATCCAATCATGGGATCAAGATGGGTGAGTTGTCTCTGGGTGTTATGATTCACAAATTCTCGCTGTTGATATGACTGTTTCTCTTTCATGGAAACATGGCCTTATTCCTTAATGTTTTATGCAGGTATCGGGTTGCAGAGGTCGAGTGGATACAGGATATTTTGCCACCAGAAGGAACTAGTGAGAGAGAGAATGTAAGTTCACTTAAATTTTGGTATAAATGTGTTTATAAGCTCACTGTTATGTTGATAGCATGCTAGATTATTGGACTATAAGCATATATGTGTAAAGCTTGAAGTGAACAGGCTTCATAGGTAGAGTGGTGGATAATACTCCTGTTAATATACTGGTAAATTTAACAGTTCAGTAAAGAATGGTGCCACAAGTTATTGTGGATGAAATGTAAAATTTCATTCTTGAGTTTATAAATTTAATTTAATTAATGAATTATTTGTAATTTGATTGACTTTGGCTTTGCTGCAACAAAGTAGTTTTCTTTCTGTTCTGATCAAATTGTGAAATAATTCGAATGATAGATCTATTTGTTTTTTGGGTATACAATGGAGGAAATGGTGTTTGAACTTAAGATCGTGCAAACTAGCCATATTGGTTTGAATTAAGAGATCTTTGATTTTCCCACAAAATTTATATTTCTTGATGCTTTATTTTTTAATGTTAAGGCTTAACCATAATTTTGATGACTCTATATTGAATGCATTGTAATGCAACAAATGGATCCACCATTCTAAGTAATAACTTCTTATGTGGTCCCAGTTACTGGAATTGACATGTAATGCAGCTGAAACTGCTCGATCATGGATAGCAAGAGCTAAAGAAGTAGCAAGACATGGTATTTCCTAAACTATATGATGTTTACACAGGACTTCTTTGTACTTTGGTTATATTAGTTAAAACCAAGATATACTGGTCATCATCCTTTCCTTTTGACAAAATTTGGGGTGGGGCCAGAAGCTGAGCCATTATTTCCTGCACCGTCACAGAATTTTTTTTTTTTTTTTTTTGGTGTTGCTATAGTTTTTGTTATGCTAATTTTATTGAGTGGGAGTGACCTTATTTTTCCTTTTTGCACTTTTACAAATGACAATGAACTGTTGCAATACTAAACTACTGAAATATGATACAGATCAAAGAAAACTTGAGAGACTCTCCAGTTTTGAAGTAATGATGCCCTCATTAAAAGACCCTGAGCGCTTTAGTTTTTGGGTAACTGTTTTTTCTTTGTCGGTGAAAACATCACCTTTTCACTATTTTTATTGTTTTGTACACTAATGTAGGCTCTGATTGCAGCTTTGTACCCTCTCCAATAGGAGGCCTGCGGAGAGATTGGATCTCCTACGCATCAGAGATACCACGGAGGTATTATACTTTTTTAACATACAGGAATAAATCTGAGGGGGTGGTTGAATTTGATCTTATGATGGATTTTATTTATTCTGCAGCTTCATTCTATGTTTCTGAATGTAGTTATAAAAAATATTTCTTGATCCTTTTCTTTGTAGAGGATTAGACGGGGCCTGATATTTCTCCGACAAGAAGAACAAGGCTGCAGAATTCAGTAAGACAAGGTTTGAAGGGCTACCATTATTATTGCGATTGAATATTTGTTAATTGTAAATGAACATTTGTTCATTGCAAATTCATTTACAAGTCACTCAATATTCTTCGGCCTCGTAAATAACTGTTAATGAGGTCATTTTTGTGTAACATAGGGCTGAACCCAGTTTTTCTAGTATATATAGTTAATCAATCCTCTACAACGCATTCTTTTGTCGGTCATCTAGTTCTTGCTAATGGTTGGGTTATTATGCTGGCGGAATACTGACGTAACAAACTAAAGGGGGGTTTTACTGTCTTTTAAATTACCTTAGTTTACTAGTGGTATTTCGGTCTTGTATAGATTTACAAACCTATATAATTTAGGCTTAGCTAGTTTTTTCAAGGCATAGGTTAAGAAATAAATAATGAAATATTTTATGGAAAAATTCAAATTATATGCTCTTATATTCTATTTATTTATTTATTCTTCAGAACAATTGGAAGTTAAATACAAAAGTCTTTTTGTACCAAATATACTTCAGTTAAATACAAAAGTTTTATTGTGCAGTTGAAAAGAAATATCCGTCTACTGACGTTTTTGAGATTCTGCCTCGATGAGAATTTGTTATATTTGATGCAAATTTTTTAAATTCAATAACTAAATGTTATGGGTTATTTTGTTTAAGGTATGAATATCATAAATATCAATTTAAATTGGTTAAATTTCTTATATATATATATATATATTAACAAAATGCATTCTCATAACATAATCAATTTCTAAAACTAAATTAAATTATACAAGTTTAATTTTCTATAATTATAAAAACATAAACTTTATTCATAAGTAAAGAAGAAAACACCATATAATTGAGTCACAAAGTCGGTGTTTAAGATATTTTAATATAATTAAAATAGAATTTAAATGCTTTTCTAAATAAAATTTTTTAAGAAATTAAAAAAATGAAGAACTAAAACACTTAAAAAAAGCGAATAATTGGTAAGATATTTATGTTTTTTGGTTAATTTTCTAATTTGCTTCTTGGTTAATTTGTTTCTTGGTTTGTTGGTTGAGATTTTTTTTTTTTTTTTTTTTTTTTTTTTTTTTTTTTTTTTTTTTTTTTTTTTTTTTTTTTTTTTTTTTTTATGTTCTTAAAGTGTAATTGATGTTGTTTGGTGAAACTGTTTCAATTACATATATAATGAATTGAATTTAGGATTATATGCCATTACTTTTCTTGAATTAAACTATTAACTGTAATTTGAATTGAAGACATTGGATAAATTCTTATTATCTATTCGAAATTTGAGTGTTTAGAAATTCATATAGACACTGTTCTCATGCTTCACATAGTCATAACATTTAATAATACACAATGCACTGAGGAGAAAATTAAATAATCCACTGTTGTTTTTCATAGATTTTAATCCTATACATTATAATAACATTTATCACACAATACCTAATTTCTTCGATTTTCAAAAATAAAAAAAAATATATAAATATTAATTACATCGTCAGAGTACTTAAAATATGATGGATAATATTTTTGTTTTATTCCTAGCCCATACATAAACATACTAGTCCCATATTGAACTATAATATCTTTTTAAAAGAGAATATCCGTAACAAGAAAAGAAAAAACATAAATACACTAAGTCCATTGAAATGAATGCCAAAATGACATAAACAAGAAGAAAGTTATCGACGTTTTAATTTGTAATGCCGAAAGATGTACCCTTACGTGTTAGGTAATCCCCACTTTATTTATTCAAAAAGTTATTCCATTATTTGTACCACAACATCAAATTCCGTTAGAATCTTCGAAAGTTAGGATTAAAATTTTGATTAAAAATTAGAAGAAAAAATGACGTTGAAGTTGTGTAATATATGTATATATACACAATAAATATTAAATATTGGCTACATCAATTATATGTAACCACTATGAAAACTCATTAAGTTATATTTAAAATAAGATTTGATTGAATTAATTTCAACCATATTATAATTAAGAAAATGAACCGACACTTATATATGTATGTATGTACACAATTTTTTTTTAATTTTTTTATAATTCTCCAATTATTTTTTTTTTGTCTTCTTACGTTTTCTCTCTTCTACGGCATGAAGAAGGGGAAAAAGAAAAAGAGAATTCTTGATAACTAAACCTTCCATAATGGTCATTGTCTTCGATCACCTAATTACAATTAAATTTTAGTTAGAATGTCACCAAATTTGTTGCCACCTATCCCCAAGGGAATAAGGTGGTAGAACACCAAAATAAAAATACTAATAAAACTTGTTTAATTACACAATTTTATTATTATTTATTATTATTATTGTACCCTACCAAATCAATTGAAACCATATTATGATAAGGTCTTATCCCAAATGGAAAACCCTCTAACTACCCAAGTCAAACTACATTACTACATAGTTCACCAACTGAATGATACTTGCACCAGAAATCAACAATTCATCACCATGCTTTTTCCTCATTGGTTACCCATAGAGTTCAACTTCTTCCATCAATCACATCACATCGGTCCATAATGTTGTTTCATGTAATTGACGGTCATGATTTTATGTGTTATTAGATTTTTTTTTTTTTATTTCTAATAATAATTGTTGATGGGAGTAGAAGTTACACCATTTTTGTTACCTTTTATTGCTTCTGTCGTATTTGCTATTTTCATATTTGTTATTATATCTTGCAATTCACGTTCACTTCTTATACCACGTGGAAGAAAAGTGCTCAAGAGGATTGCAATATTAGTGCTTTATAGTTTATAATATGAAAAGTCAAATAATATCTCATTGTTTAAGAGAATAGATGTAAAATAGTTTTATAATACCAAAATAAATTAATATTAAATATCACAGTCATTACATAAATATTTTATTTTAAAAAAATCAACCCAAATAAATTTATGATCAAATTATATTATACACGTAGCTAGAAAAATAATTATTATGAAAAAACAAATTTCACGAAAATTATTCCATACATAATTTTTTTTCTAACGTATTAAAAGATTTATCATTACTCAATCCTACTATATTTCGAAAAATAGTTTTATAATATAAATCAATTATAAATTATTATAAAAAGTAATTAACTTTTTATACAATTGTCTAAAAAGTTATATTAATAATGATTTTTATTAATTAATAGTGTAAAATGTCACTGCATAATAACTGTTGAATAATTTCTTTAATATTTGCACTTATTAAGTTTGCAAAACGCATATACTATTTGTCTTTATTTTTGCAATCAAGCCTTTTGAGTTGTACTAAAAAAATTTAAAAATCACACTTGAATTAGAAGATAAGGGGGGCAAAATTGAATGATTCAATTTGGTATATGATTTAAATATATTACTTAGAGTTGCAAAAAAGTATTCTAGGCATCAATAATAAGGTAGCGACTGAATTATGTGGAATTGAAGTAAGGAGACATTTCATAATCAAGACAAAGACTTAAAGGCTGTCATACCAAATCACTTATTGCTAAATGCTAATATATCAACTCACTGACGCCATGGATATGGTGCTCTGCTTTGCCCTCTAATCAAACTTTTGGTGGGGCTTTTGAACAGAGAAGACTCAAAAATATAAATCTTCTGCAGAAACCAATAACAAAGTCTCAGATTTCTGAACAACTCCACCTTGGTAGGAGTTAGTTTATCTTTTGTTGGCCTATCTGTTCCTTAAAAACACCAACCTTTTAAACTCTCCAACCAACCCTTCCAAAAATCAAGAGCAGAATCAAAAGAAAAAACTTGGAAGAAAAGAAACAAACACCATCCCTTTTGGTGAGAATTGAGTCACCTTCTCTCTCTTTCTCTCCTAGGAGCAAGGAAAAGATCAATCATTCCAATGGAGGTTTCATGCAAAATTCTGAGAAGATCAATTCACAGTTTTCTTCAAAACTACCATTTTTTCTCATCAACTGTGGCTTTTCTAGCACTTCCTTTCTCAGCATCAATACTCCTGTCACAGGCTTTTGTTCCAGCTTCTTCATCCCTTTTGCCTCAAATACACACTCACCTAAAGTCTCTCTTTGATGCTGCTGGTTTTCCTTCCTCATCAAAGTTGTTTGCCATTCTCAACCTTAAGGTTTCTCAAACAATCACTTCTTCAATCTTCACCCTTCCTTTCACTCTCACATTTCTCCTCATTGCAAAAGCATCAGTTATTCAAGCTCTGAATCAACACAAACCGAGTTTTCCACCTTCCTTCACTTCCACTCTATACCATTACAAGCCTCTCCTCCTCACCTATATCTACAATTCTTTCTTTATTCTCTCGGCAAATGCATCTTGCTTTTTCCTCCTGTTTCTGGCCTTCACCTTTGCTGAAGGATTTGGATACTCTTCACCAAGCAGCACAGGTTTGATGTCAGTTGCAGCTGCAGTTCTCTTTTCTGTGATCCTTGCCAATGCATTAGTGATCTGCAACATGGCACTCACTGTATCTGGCATGGAGAAACATAAGGGGTTCATGGCAATTCTGAAGGCCTGTGTTATGCTAAGGGGAAAGACATCAATGGCTTTGTTCCTGGCACTTCCTGCCAATGTAGGCCTTGCAGCCATTGAGGCCTTGTTCCAGTTCAGGATTGTAAGAACCTATCACAGTTATGGAATGTCATCATGGCCTTTTATGGTTCTAGAGGGCATTTTCATTGCTTACTTGTACTCACTTTTCATCATCATTGACACAATTGTGAGCTGCATGTTTTATAAATGCTGCAAGATGGGGTTGAGGGGTGATCATGAAGACAACATTTTTTTGAAGATTGATTTCCCGGCAGAGGAAGACAATTGTGGTTATGTGGTGTCCAAGAATTTTGAAGAACTACCTTGAGTAACATAAGGTAGCATATCGTTGTAATAAATTTGGCCAAGGCTTTTCTTCTTTTATGCTTCACAAAAGAGAAGGAACTACAAGTTATTTAAACCATCTTTCATGCTTTTTAGAAATTCATCATTCATGTTACTCGAACCAAGTCGAGCAACTTCTGAAGGCATAAAGGTTTTCAACAGAGAAACCTCAGCTCAGCTATGTGCAAAAGCTAGAAGCTGAAGATTGATTCACCATTTTATTTTTATGTCTTTCTTTATGCTGTTAAAATCTGTCTTCCTTTTATTCCATAACCTTGTATATGTATTGGTAATATATTACTTGTGAATAATACAAAGGCTGCTGTTTGTTTCCTTGCGTTTTGTAACGTGTTTGATTTGATAGATGAATATGAATACTCACATCTTAAAGGGTCACACATTTTCTTATTGCTGGTTTTTCCAGCATAATTACATTCAGAATCCCATGAAAGACAAATTATGGTGTAACTGTTTAGGATTTGCATGAGTTGTGGATCCCATGAAGAATATGTTCATTTTACATTAGCTCAAGCCTCTAAATTATTTCTCAAAATGTATGCATGACAGCATATCAGTGTAAACCAATGAATGATAGGGTGCTGGTATTAGTATATTGTTTTCCCAAGTACATGTGATCATTGAATGGAAGCAAGCCCCGACAAATCATGATATATGGACACCAAAACACGGAACCTACATTTAATTATAGAAAAAAAAAACTGAATTGCTTCTATAAAGTTCAACTGGAATTTAGTGTTTTTAAACCAAATTTTATAGATATTTACAATTTTTTGTCACCAGTTGGTCATGGCAACAATGTTGAGAAACAGAGGAAATGCTAGTGCTGGGGTAATTTTCTATACCATTGGAAAGCGAGAATTAAAAAGTTATAACTCATTCAATGAGTAATCTTTCTGAACAATAGAATGAGAAATTTGTTGCATTCCATTATAAAATATTCAAACAATGGCATGCCATTTTTATTCAATTCAATCCCATTCCATTGTATTTCGCTGAATTTGATTCCATGTCATTCTCCACCCCTAACTCACACAAAGTAAACTAGGATAACAAAGTTAATACTCACCTTTTCCACCTTTCCTATTTATGTGCACAAGTTGAAGTTAACTAGGATATCAGGGAAGTTAAAGCGTCGAAGTCACTACTAAGATTATAATCTGTGCAACATTTGAATTTGATAAGCATACTTTTAGTGACTCTAGCAGCACCTATTGTTCAATAACTTAATTTTTTTTTTTTTTTCTGGATGGATGACAACTATTAGTTGTTAAAATGTTAATTTTAGTTTGCAAGAAGGGGATGTAAAGCAACTAACTATCCAACAATCAAGTTCTTTTAGCAAATTTTATTCTGCTATATCTCAAGTAAAAGATTCTGAATGTCCACACCAAATAAAATCTCAATATGTATGACAAAATGGCGTTACAAATGTAAAATATCTCTCAGCAGATGCAAATTTGATTTCGGTGAGGTACCTTCCCAGGCAAGACCATTAAAGAGCTATCGTATCAGTGAATTTGAAGAGTGTTTTTCTACTGTCAAATGGGATAACTGAATGCAACAAAAGATTTTTTTTTTCACTAATATGTATTGCATTACAAAAGATAACGGAAACTAGGATTCCTATCTCAGGCTTGTCATACAATTACAGTACAGAGACCTTATTTCTAATTATTTTCTTTTCTTAACCTGACAGTTTACAACATGCTCTTGGGGTGTCCCACTAAAATCTCTATTAAAAGGAAAAAAGGGAAGCTACTTTCTATTTTACATGAGAAGAATTGAATCCCAGAGAAGAGGGTTCAAACTTTGTACAAGGTTTTCTCATGGTACCACATAGGCTTTGGTGATGGACAAATGTCAAATGAATGATAAAAACCAAAGCCAGTTCTACTCTAGTTGAAGCATGGCCTACATCAAAATTTCACATTACATGGCATTCACTGGATGCCCATGATTCTCAAGTGATCATGAGAAGCATTCATGCTGGGTCTAGATTGGCCTTTCCCGAGTATTCTTCTGTGAATGATCAACAAAAATTTGATTCAACAGGTCATCAATGAATCCACTCCCAGGACTTTTCTTTATGTTCATAGATGGACAGAATGTGCCATTTCACTTCATTAGATCACCTTGAAAGGCTAATTGTCACACCAAGATCTCACAGGTAGATCTCTGCTCTTTGGCTTGAGAATGAAGTTGGTGCAAATGAGCAGAAAACCCAGTTTTCAACTATCTTTGCCCTCTTTCTCCTCAAGTGAATACCCTTAGTCTTCTACGCTTCAACCACCTCAACTTTCTTCTTCTTCATCTTTTCCACTCTTCCTTATGAAGTTAATGCCTTTAGCCTTCTCCATTTCAGCCTCTTTATCAGCTTTCTTTTTCTCTAACACTGTTTGTTTGCAATTCTCTTCATGTGCCTTCAGAAACAACCTTGTGAAATTCAAGAGAGTTGTAGTAACTGCAACTCTCTTGAATTTCACAAGGTT
>Ga0214544_1005091_pt1 | contig 25831 bp, 15 predicted proteins | sample CNSS3metaG_FD_160074 | JGI IMG/M metagenome (GOLD analysis project Ga0214544, IMG submission 160074) | Root nodule microbial communities from cowpea collected in UCLA plant growth center, Los Angeles, California, USA - CNSS3 | ecosystem: Host-associated > Plants > Roots > Nodule | place: USA... | reverse complement strand
TAGAGGGATGCAGAATAGATATGACATGGAAATTAAAAAAAAAAAAAAAAAGTAGCATTGATCTGTTTTAAACATTTTAACAAATTTCAAAAATAAAAACATAAGGTAGGGGTGCTAAGGTCAATGCAGTAAATCATTTTGATTGAGCAAGAAATTGAACATGGTCTATTTGGATGAGTTCATTTAGGTAATATTTTGAAAAATGTCAACAGAAATGATGTTCCATGTTTTATGGAAGGGGTTTACAAAATAGCCAATATTGTACATATGACATATATCAAGATATTGTCAATGTTGAAATTTATTGATAATTTTATAATCAAAGAACCTTTTTTCCTTAAATTGTGAACTATGTGTGAGCTGTCTATGTCCCACAAATTTATGAAACAACTGTAATTTTGGACAACTTATTTTCTGCACCCCTCTCTAAAAATGGGTGTTCAACTCTCATCTAACCATGCAATCAATATGTATTTATCTTACCATGGAGATGGTAATGAAGAGTATTGTTGGGAACATAGTCATATACAAGCAATCTCTGATGTTCAGATATACAGTAACCAACCAATGAAACCAAATGGCGATGATGCACACGGCTGATAATCTCAACTTCTGCCCTGAATTCACGTTCCCCTTGCCCACCACCAATTTTTAGCTGTTTCACAGCTACTTCTCTTCCATCTACGAGTAAACCTTTATAGACACAACCAAATCCACCTTCCCCCAGCAAATTTTGTGCCGAAAATCCATTTGTAGCTTGGATAAGTTCTTCATACGTGAACCATGATCTTGAGCTACTTACTCCACCTGGTTCTGATGGAGAATACACAAAATCACTACCTGATGCACTACCTGCTACAAAGTTGGCTGGAGACTGTGGCCTCAAGAATAAGGTACCTAGAAGAGAATACCAATGATTTGTACATAAAATTGTAGCCGAATTAAGAAGTTATCACAAACAAGGTGTCATGCTATTTAAACATAATGCAACTACAATTCCAGAACTTTTCAGAACAAAGTCCGACAACAAACATCCTGCCTAATAATCTTGATCAGCTAAAATTTGTAAGAAATAATGTAGAAACCAAAGTTGCCCCGACAGCAAGGAAGTTTGATTTAAACCAATAAAACGCTTCAAACGTCCAAAAGTGTCAGTCTTTAGCCACAAACCCAGTTCCAGTATCTTGCAACAACTGAGTTTAGGGTTCAATTAAAATAAAGACATTGTTAATGTCATTGATTTGAATACCAGTTCTCGGTCATATAGATCAAAATGCAATTACACCTTTATAGACAATTAATCGTATTTCCCTGAAGATAGTGTAATACGTAAATGAACTCAAAATTGAATTAAGAGAAATTGGTATTAAGTGGTAATGAAGATTGGTACATTGACATCGGGCTTCCGGTTTTGAGTCTATGATGAATATTTCAAGAACCAGAATAGGGGGACTATTCTTGTTCATTAATGAAGTATCTAGGAAACAGAATCCATTATATCTGGATCATCTAATTCAAGTTTAAGGCTCTAGGCAACATTGGGAAAATCCTTTCGAACTTATCTGAATAAAAAATTATCAAGATTAACAACAAACAACATGCAAGAACCAACAAGATTATATTCCTAAGCCCTAATAGTTGGCAATACATAATGCAATACCTGAATTGTGGGATGAGGTAAATGGAGAAGGAGCAGCATAACCACCTCTTGATCCTTTTTCCTTCTTCTTTTTCTTCTGTACAAACCACACGGCCATAACAAGAAAACTGAGGACAATAAAACCAACTACAATTCCAATGGCGACGGATCCTCCAGCACTTAACCCTCCTGAATGTGAAGGCGTGTTGTTTGTACCTATATCGTTAGAACCATCATTAGTTGGTCTAGCAGTGGGTTTCTCAGTTGGAAGAGACGGCAGTGGTACCGGTGGACCCCCAACGGCCGTTTCATTGGTTGGGGGGTCAGGCAAAGAAGCTGGAGGTGAAGATCCAGAAGGGACTGAAGGAGGAGTTGATGGCAATGTGGATGGAGGGGGAACATCAGAAGGAGGAGGCTTAGGAGGAGATTGAGAAACTGATGGAGGGGGTGCATGTGAAGGAGTAGTTTTCGGAGGACTTTCTTTCTGTGGAGGAGTACCGGTGGATGGTGGCCTGGGAACATTGGCTGGAGGAGGAGGAGATGGTGAAATTGGCTGAGAAGGAGGGGGAATTGTAGAGGGAGGAGATTGGGGAGGAGGGGAAACAGTTGGTGAAGATGGTGGAGACAAAACTGGAGGGGAAGGTGGAGGAGGAGCAGTGGTGGTGGCTGGTGGTGAGGGGGGAGATGTTACAACTGGTGGCGTTGGAGATGCTGGTGGTAATGGAGGAGGAGAATCTGGCGGTGAAGGAGGGGGCAGAGTTGGTGTTGGTGGTGGTGGAGAAGATGGTGGAGGAGAGACTGATATGGAAGGAGGAGGGGTTGCAGGCACTGCCTGAGGAGGTGAAGGAGGTGGAGCTGAAGGGTCAGAGGGAGATGAAGGAGCAGGGGAATTGGGTGTTTGATTGGGCTGGGAAGAATTGGGAGGTGATGGAGGAGGGGTGGAGGAATTGGTCGGAGAAGATGAAGAAGGTGGTGGTGATAAAACACCACCAAGAACTGGAGGAACTGCAACAGGGGAAGCATTTGGAGAAGGGTTGGTTGAAGCCATTACTGCACAAATCTTCCCTCAAAAACAAAATGTACTACTAGTTAAACACTTCCATCACCACTACTCCGATACTTTCTCAAACCACCATCACTCCAAATTCCAGAAACACACTCGACACAACATTCCAGATCAAGCATCAACAAAAAATCTCAATTTTCAGATCAACCCTTCCACAAGCAATGCTCGAATTTCTTCAGAGAAAAAAAAAACACAACCACCAAGACCCAATCCCTTAAAAAACACTTAACTTTGGCAAAGAGCAAAAAGTCAATACCCACAAACAACTTTCAAGAAAGCTAATACTTTAGTGAGGTACAACAGCTGACAAAAAGCAAATTCACAGTGGGGAAAAAGAAGTCCAGCTCGTGAAACAAAACCTTTTCGCAAATCAAGGAGCATCTTCCAACATTACGACCCAGCTTGGTCACTGGTCTAACCCACCGGAGAGGTCAAAATACAGCATACCCAGATCTCCAAAACTCAGCAATGAACTAAAAATGCAACCTTTAGCGATATCTGAGAAGAGGGTGTTCGCAAATTGCATGTACAATTGACCATGGGCAAGAAACGGAAGGTTCAAAACTCCGTAGGAAAAAGCTGATTTTGCGGAATATGAGAATAGTGGCACACAGAAACAGACACAGCACACCCCACAATAAGTGCAAAGCAGAACGTGGAGACGACTTTCAGAATAAGCTCCGTTTCACACACTCTCTATGGCACTCCTTCACTCACCTCACATGCATTGTTAATGGGAAAAGGTTGTGTCCCAATTGAAAATTCAGAAAACGCAATCATTAAACCATACCATTTTATTTTGTTTTACTTTTTTTTGAATTCGAGGGACCAAAGTGCTTCTAATGTTGTATGCTGTCACTTTATTTTTTGAAGGGAAATCCCACTAACACGTTGAATTGGTCAAATTTATTAGACCTATAATAAAATTTGACATTCCCTATTTTATTTTAATGTTTCTTTTTATGATTTATGTTTTAATAAATTTTAAATAAATAATAAAGTATGTTAGAAAGTGCTAATAGCATTATTTATTTTTTTCTTTATTCAATCATTAGTTTTATTGTTACTAGAAGTAATAGCAGTCTCTGTCATTAACAAAATTCATCAGAAAGTCTAAAATAATTTGTTATAAATAAAAGATAAAACTTGCAAAATTTGTAACTTTTAATAATCATAAGTGGAAGAAACTTTAGATTGTGTTAGAACTTGTAAGTTGTAACATCTTCTCTTATTACCATATTTTAAAGTTTCCCCTTTTAGGTGGAGTTTCTTATTTAACAGTTGTAAGTTCTGGTTATCAGTATTTTGTAAGATTCTTTACTATTTTAGTGAAAACATTTAATCCCTCCTGTGCTTAGATTTTTTTCACTATGTTGGTTCTGAGGAATAATACCTCTTGTCATCACCACAAAACACCATGTCACTTTTGATGGCTTAAAAAATTCAAAGAGTATCTCTAAAAGTTTTTATCTATAATCAGAAACTAATCAATAGATAAATTTATTTGTAATTCTAAATTTTCCTTTCAGTACTTAAGACTTGTCATCGAGAAATAATTAAAATTAACAACAATGAGCAGTTGTTTGCTATAAAAGAATGATGATTAGAAAAATGATTTTATTATATATATAGTTGGAGAGTAGTGGCATGGAATGTTGCAGTTATTGGCAGTGATAGAGTTATGGTTGGCATTAAATATTAAATATAAATTATAGTAAAGAAGAAGCAAAACAAAAGTATTATTATTGTTGGAATAGTCAGAAGCTGGAGTTCATTCTAACTTGTATTAATTATTTATTATATTGTATTGTGGTTGGTTGTTAGATCACATGTTCAATTGATGCCTTATACAAACAAATTTTACTAATTTCATTTTAATCTCTGACTTTTTAATATAACGTGAGTAATAATTAATTATTCCTGGTCTTTAAAACAATTAAATGGACAGTGAAAATATTGAGAAGTATGAAAATATTCATTTTAAGAAAGAAATTTGCATGAACAATGCAATAGTTTTTATCCAGTAAGTTGTTGCACATGGAAAAGACAATCCTACGTGCTTAAATAAATTAATAGTTTGTGCACATGAACTAATGTTTTGTTAAACTATAAATATTGAATATGAAGTTCAATAAAAATAAAGTAGGTAAAAATTAAATTAAATTAAATTAATTAATTAAAAATTAATGTTAATCAGGTTAAATCAATTAAATAATTGTGTAAATAGATAATTAGATTTTTGGAATAGTGAGATAAATTAGTTGGATTATATAATTAGGCTACACCACCACTACCCGAAGATTGATCCATTTAAAAATTATCCAAGAGATTAAAAGATAGAAGGAATGTTCACTGTTAGATTAAAATTAGGATAATGAATAAGTATAGGAATAAAAATCAATGACATTTTAGTGAATATTTGTTTATTTAATATTAAAAACTAAATATAATGCCATGGAAGAAAAGTAACTTCTAGTAGTAGATAAATAGCATATAGAAATGAGGTAAGGAATAATATTAATGAAAAGTTTAGAGAAGAGACATAGAATCATTCTTTTTTTTTATCCTTAAGTGAATTCTCATAATATTTTCTATGTCAGATATATTCCTTTAGTCTCTAGATTATTACGTTGGATATTCTGTTTTATTTCTTTGAACTTTTTATAGTTGTTTTTCTAACTTTGTTTAAATTGAAAGTAAATATATAAAAAATTGAACCAAAGGTTTTATTGTATTTAAATGTGATATTGTATATTTAGAATTAATTGATAACTAACAAATTTTCTATAATTAATTTCAAATTTAAAATTAATAATATATATTTATTTAATTTTAAAGTTTGAGATAAGTTCGCATTGAAATTTAAAAATTAAAATTATATTTAACTGTAATAAATTTATCCACTTTTTTAAAACTAGAAACCATAAATAAAATTGAAAGTGACGAAGGAGAATAATAAAAAAATAATGATACGACACTATAATATTTTTTACACGATACTACCACACACTATTTTTCACTCTTTCTTTTTCTTTAGAAATACAAAATTTAACTTGTTATAATCATTTTATTGGTATAAAAATTGTTAAATAATAGTCTAAAGTTGTTATAGGCCAAGAAACGATTGGCACGTTTAAATATACATTGCTTTTATTCAATAAGGCCATGTCGAGTAAAATCATCACACAGGTGATAAGTTCAATCGAGTTTTTAATTTTTAATACAAATTAGTTCCTAAGAAATTTTGGCATGGTTCTGACCAATTTTGATATAATAAAAGTATTGGGTTAATCTCACTACATCTACATGGTTCTGACCAATTTTGATATAATAAATTAATATTTTAAAGCTATTAAAAATTAATAGTATTTTGTTACACGTTAATCAGTCTATAATGAGACCTAGTAATTTCTTCATACAAAGTTGATTTCACTCAACAATATTTTTCCTTCAAACATGTGAATATTCCAACTAACCACAATTTAACTTTAACAATATTGTAATATCCCAAATAAATATTACAGCACGTTGCTAAACTGTGAGCAAACTAATAATTTGATGGAATAAACATATTAATAAATCAATACGTAGTTGTCGGCTACATGTGTCAGCCTACTTGCAAGTTTTGTTTTATTCTCATTATTTGACAATTCCTATTCCAATTGCACATCTTCTCTCATTTACTTTACATTGTTTAAAAGAACAAGTTCACAACTTCAAGTATCGATTCTAAACCTTTTCATTATAAATTTAATATTTACTTTATAAAATATCATAAAATGACTTTATTAAAAGATTACTGACTGGAATAACGATTTAAATATTCTGTAACGATAAGTTTGGTACTTTTTAAAATGGAATTGATAGCTATCATTATCTATTCTTCAGCATAATACAGCCATTACAAATTACCTTATTTGTTTAAGCCGCATGTTAAATCTTAATTGGAGCAGTTCCAGTTTAAATAATGATGTTAAGTTTGAGTAATGATAAAATTAAGTAGTTGATTGTAACAGTGTGCCTTTTATAATTAAAGTTTTCATGATATAATATTAATTACAAATTATTTATAATTGATATAATATTATTGCGCAATCCATGGGATATTTTGCATTCGTCCCTTCATCTAATTTAACCCTCTAAATACGTCATGTTCTTTTGAAACGTGAGGATTCATAACTCAGTCAACTATCATACTTACTTTAAAATATATTACAATGTAAAATATATAGCATTCACTTTACAACTTCACAATATCGTTTATGGCCTATCAATATCTTTGAATTTGAGAAGAGGAAAGATTGTTGCTTTCTCCATCACCATACAAGAAAAAGAGAGGAAGAAAAAGAGATGAAAAACACTGAAGAAAAAAAGAAAATGTAAAAGAAAAACGAAACTCGTTCTGAAAATAAAATGTACAAGGAAAATGAAACTCGTTCTGAAAAGTTTTTCTGCAACATATTTTTCATTCATGTGTTTCAGAAAGTTCTTTCTAAAACATATCTTATGTAGTACAATTTTGAAAAACTCTTCAAAAGACATTACATATATTTTGATAATTTTATTTCCAAGAATTTACTCTGAGATGTATTTCATATATTCCGAAAATTCAGTTTCATAATTTTATTCTAGAAATTATTTTAGAAATTTTGTTCCGGAAATTTTAAAAAACTCACTCTGAAATTTTCTGGAATATATAATCACTTACAAGATAAAAATTTGAGGAGGTGCGCAAAGAATTATGGGGTACAGGAAGTGAACACGAACGCAGGAAAAATGAGCTTAGGAAAATTGCATCTCCACCCATTACATGTTATCTACCACAGCCTTGCATACTTCTCAAATTCTTCTATCAAGGAAACACTATCAGGTGAGACATGATTGCGAAGAACGATTTACATTAACAAGTCTCACTTTTCTATCTTTTAAAATTACATATCCACAAACCATATTTTTTTAGATAAATCATCAAGTAGTAGCATATTCTGAACTCAATTTCTCCTACAGTAGCAAAATCTAAGCCAATGCCGGAATCAAAACTACCTTGTTAACGTAATTACCATAAACTAGTTAATTATAATTCACTGCCAACAACCACAACACCAAAAATTAGGCCTGAGTTGAAAACTAAAATTTAGACGTAAAAAACTATCAAATCAAAATTCCTTATCATCCTCAGGTGGAAATACAAAATCCATATATATCAAATGAGATCAAATCGACAGAAAGAAAAAATGTTCCACAGGGTTCCGCACAACACAGAAGCCTTAACTCCTACAATTCAATGATCCAGAAAAAATGCTACCTTCGAAAGCTTAGGCAGTGGTAGCCGCTCCTCTCTTCCTGGGTGCAGCCTCGGTACCTGATTCAAAATCACGACGTTAGCCAAAACCCTAAACCAATGCCCAAATTTAAAAACTGAAATAATTAACCGATTATACCCTCTCTGAAGCCGCTCTTGAATCTGCGAGGCACGTGACGCAGGTATCTCATTCTTCCAGTTCCAGTGGTCTTTCTCCTAATAGCCTTCACGCTCCAGTTATCTGAAACCATCGACCAGTGAAAACCGAATTCTTAAACAAACCCTAATTTGAAAAAAGTAAAAAAAAATTACATTTTCTAGTGCGCGCTGCTGGGAAAGCACACGCAGCACAGCGACTCTTCTGGAGGTGGAAGCTGCGACGGCCGCATCTGACGCAAAGGGTGTGGGTCTTGTTCCTCCTTTTACCGAAACTCCCTGTTCCCTTCCCCTACACTCATACAAAATCCAAACACCATCAGAATCAAATTGGTATCACTTCTACAGAGAATAAGCGCAAAAACACATACCATTGTAGCAGCAGAGCAGAAACCCTAGATTCTCTGAAAGGAGAGGATTTATATATGTGCCTGCACAGATGGGTAGGTTATTCTTTTATATGGGCCTTCAGACCAATTATTGTATGGGCCTCCGGCCCAATTTATATTAACTCTGTTGCATTGGTTTATAGTATATAATTTGAATGATTTAGCAATAAAAATATTAATGGATAATTTTATGCACATGATTTTACCTATTTATAAATAATATTTTAACCATTATAAACAATTTTTTAACCTACTTATAAAAATATTAAACAATAATTTTTCTCTCTATTATTTTTTCATTTATTTTTAAACTATAATTTTAATAACTATTGATTCAATAAATTATTATCTTAATAAATTACAACCATTTAAATTCATATTAGTAAAATACATTACACTTATACCTTTTTCATTTCTTAAATAATTTTTTCTATCTCTCATACTCTTTAATAATTCAAAAAAAAAAACATTCCAACCATTATTTAATTATGCAAAATCCAACATAAATATAAATATTATTTCATGCTACATACGTATAACTCTTCTCTTTCATCTTTTTTTTAAAAATTTAAAAATCATCCTATGAAAAAAAATCACACTTTGTTTCAAGAATCAATACGTTATACATTGCATCATCCTATGACTAATACTATATCTTTGTACCTAAAGTTATGTATCCTACGCAAATCCCTGTAACGAAGAAATAAAAGATTTCTGAGTTTTCAACTTATAGAACAAAAGCTCATTCCACGTGTCAATAGGCCCCGGCAAGCACCAATGAACACAATCACTGTGCGTGTTCTTCATTTCATGTCCCCAGACATGGATATTAGGATGTCCATCAGGTCTACGCAACATGATTTCAGTTGTGTTCAGCATCAAAAACTTCAACCCCCTCTTCCTCGCTTGCTTCTTCGCCGCTCTGAACTCCTCCACCTGAACCTTGTACGTCTCAAAAATGTAACCATCGAACTTCATTTCCTCCTTCCCATAAGGTTTTGTCCTCTCACAACTCCCTCCTTTGTCCCACTCAGCATTCTCGAAGTGTGCAGGGGAGAATGTTCTCAGAAATGTCACACCCTTGAACCCTTCCATGTTCAGTATAGTTCTGAATGCGGTTCGGAACGCTTTTCTGTATCCGTAGTAGTGACTCAGGTCTGTGATGTTGCTTTGTTCACACTTGTGGCACCCCACAACTTGTCCTTTTTCGAAGAACAATGCTGGCCGAAAGAACCACTGGCCAGCTGAGATAATGACAAAATCGAAGTTTTTCACTTCACCACTCCACGATTCTTCTGCCTTATCTAGATACAGGTTCGTGATGAGGCTGCTGTGAACATCGCTGCTTCTGACCAAAAATGGGGACCAGAGTGTTACAACTGTAAAATTGTAATCTGCATAGAACCACCTTCTGAAATATATGGGATCTGTAGAATATCTACTGGAAATATCCTCAGGACGAGCCACCTGAAAGAAAGTGAATGAATCACGTTTCAGATACGCATGTTTTTGTGTAGTGACTGTGCCATTGAGTGATTAGTGACTATTATTACTCACAGAATTTAAGAGGCACAACAAAGAGTTCATTTGATTTCTTGCGACGGAGTCTCCAACAAAGGCCATGGATTTTCCTCTGACAATCTCTAAGAAAAGCGTTGCATCAAAGAGTGGAAGCTCGCATTCATCGGGTTTCCACCTCCATTTGAGGAACTCTCTATCAGGTCTCCCAAACTTCATGCAGTTTTGCTGATCCAGAATCAAGTTACAGGTCTCGTTATCATAATAGGGTCCTTTACTGTAAGGAACCCATTCCCCAGAAAACACGTTGCATCGTTTTATCTCTGTCACGTTCGAATCGTAGCTGCTTCTGTTAACATACACCTTATTAGGAGAGGAAAAGGTAGAGTTATTAGGAGGTAAAAAGATAGAGTTTTTCGTAAGAGGAAGCGGTAACACGAGGATGAATAGGGTGAAAGGAAGAAGGATAACAACACTCTTGAGAAGTTTTCCTGGTGCATGCTTCCCGTTCCCATTGAGAACTTTCATGTCTGAGATAAAATCTGCATCAGAAGCTTTGGTTTATATAAGTCATTGTTTTTGGTAGAGTGATCATTACACATATAAATGATAAACCCTATAAATAAATAAATCTTGTTTTTTTTTTTTTTTAAGGGATGAATATGTATATATAATATTTATTAAAAGTATAAACAATAATTGTTGGGTTGGGCTATTTAATTTTCTGGCTCCATTGAATGTAATATATAATATTGTTAACCGAGTTTAATGGATTGAATGGATAATTTTATGGTAATAAAGTACAGTTAATTTGTTGCTATATAATCAGAAATATTCAAAGCCTCGGATTGTGACATTTGGTAGGTATAGAGCTCATGCTGTATGTAGAAGAAAAACACAAGTGATCACTGCAATAATACATGGAATTAACGACAAAAAAAATAGTGTCAGCTTTAACTATATTCTAGACCCGATCCAAAGTATGCAAAATCAATATAAACTAATTCCTTATTATTTTTAAATAATATAAATTATTTATTTTTCCTGTTAGGACCAGTCGATAATATTTTATCCTTGTTAAATAAAACTGAACATAGAAGAAGAAAAAGGGAGAGTCACGAAATGCGACAACTCTTAATATGGGGATATACGTACCATATCAAATTATGGTATTTTTACAATGTTGTTTATAATAATTAACTATAACATATGTTAAGTGCTTCTGCGTGTTTTTTTTTTCTTGTACAAACGAAATATGCATGGTATATGAATCCTAACGAATGGATTATATATTAAGTTTTTTTTTTTAGTTTTAGCCTCTTCTTCAATGTAATATTTTAAGAAAAATTATTTTTTAATAAAGTTTTGTTGACAAACTTCTAATGATGCATATGTGGTAATATCTTAATAACTTAATGGATAAAAAAAAAAGGTTTGATGTTATTTTAAGAGAGAAGAAAAAGGTTTTGTGTATATTAAAAAATAAATTTTATCAAACTTTGTAAGAAAAAAAAATGTTGTCAGAGTATTTGTTGAGAATAATGTGTGAGTCAAAAGTCTCATATTAAATGAAACATTAAACAGAATAAATAAAGTTAAACAATATATATGATGAAAGATTCAATCTTATTGTCTTAAGATTTTTTATTAAAAGTGATATCAAATATCTTATACGTGTAAAACTAATTTTATATAAATATATAAACCACAATCTCTCAATAATTATAATCTATATATATGATAAAATATAAACCCAAAAATATCGTATTCCTATTTATAATATACATGGTGAAACACATCAAATTATTAATCATAAAATAATGAAACATTTTAAGTGAAAAAACATCTCAAAATTCATAAAAAAAAACGATGTCTATAAGAAAAAGGTAACCATATGTTCAAGGTTAGTTACTTTCCTTTGCAACAGTGTTTGTCGTGGTAATGGTAGGACATGCCACTTCAAATTCTGAAATAAAAATTTAAAACAAACAAGAAATAGACATAAAGCAATAACCATGCTGAAAAGTATGTGGCACTTGATACCACAAGCAAAATCATTTTTGAAAACCATTAATTTTTGTATATATTCACATAACTACTTCTTTATAATAAAATATCAAAATATAAAGATAATAATATGATAATTATTTAAAAATTAATCAATCAACATATAAAAAAAATATATAAAGTACTTATATTGAATAATAAATTGTCAATCTATATCATAATTCAACATTAAAAAAGATGGATGAGGACATAAAGCGGTGTGGGTGTCAAATTTTCGATATTCATAATTAAAAAATTAATTATACATATTAAAAAATAACAAGAAATTAGCCTTAAGTCCCTATATATACTTTATCGTGCACACATTGAAAATGAGATGTTATGAATATAACAATTGGACCACATAAAAAAATAATTGCAAAACATTGTGAAAAAATAATTTGCTTTTACAAATGGTTTATAGTGCGTGGGACTCCTCTCGAAGACATTGGTCAATTTATGCAGTTTTAGTTTCCATATGCCATTAGTATGAAGGAGTGGGTGATTAAAAGTTGAGAGAGATATTTATAGGTAATATTCAATGATATTTTAAGTATGATTATTTCTTAAAAAATTCAATTTAATTAAAATGTATTTAAAAAAATAAAAAATAGTTTTAATGAAAACTACATAAAAAATGATTTAATTTATGCAAATGGAGTTTGCTATATTTATAACTAAATTTTGTATGAAATTGAGAAAATAATGTGAAGATATAAATAATGAGTTTGCATTATTGTTATGAACAAACTTTAGAGAAGAATTAATTAAAAAGAAAGGAGTTGCCAGCTAAGGAAGAATAATGTGCAAGTGAAGCCAAAATCCAAAACGCCACTTAAGTGGTCCTTCTTAGTCTCCAAAATCAATCAATATTGGAGAACAAAATTATATATCAATCTATTTTTATATCATCGATTCACAAAAACTTCCAAAATGCCAACCATAATTTCATTTAAATTACTCCAAATAATATTTCAAATTAATGCTGCTTCATATACTTTAAATTAAGCCCACAGTTTGTTTTATTAGTTTAATCTGGATTAGCATGAGTTTTTACCAAAGAAAAAAATACAAAATTGACAACAAAATATTAATTTTTATTTAAACTAGTTTAATGTTTATAAAATGCAATACTTATTTTTGTGATTTTAATCTTAGTTTTTTTGTTTCGGAACGAGACAATAACAAGATTTAAGGCTAATAACGATATCACTACTAAAAAAATTTATATTTTCTGTTAATTTTGTTTTAAAATTTTTTTATAGGAAATATTTACAAATTTTGTTGTAAAAAAAAGTTGCAAGAAATTGCTACCAATTGTTTTGCAAAATATTTTGTATAAAACACCTTTCGCAACAAATTTTGTAGGAAATACTTGCAATTTTTATAATTTTGTAGGAAATAATTACTTACAAAGGAGTTACCTACCAATTAAGATTCTTAGTAAAAATGGCAGAAAAAAATTTTTTTCTTGAATTTCTTTTAACAAATTTATAAGAAAAGTACCATATAATATGAAAACTTTTAGTAATGGATATAAACAAATTGATGTATATACTAGATAAAAATATCACCTTTAACAAAAAAAAAAATCAAAATAATATATTTATTTATCTTTTATTTCTATATATTATTTTCTTATTCATTTCCATTTAATATGAAATTTCAGCTGAAATTGACCTACTACAGTCTCTACTTAAAAGTAAATACATAATATGAAGTCTCTTTCGTATTGTTAAACTTCAACTAAAAAGGCTTTGCGAAATGATTAGTAATATGATAAACTTGTTTATTCATATTATTTAGTAACATATAAACTTAAGCTAATTAATTAACCTATTACCTGCAAAAAAGAAAAAGGTAATGGTTCCTACACATATTTCCTTTGAGTGGCACATTTAATTCTTCTCATATTTGTACCATAATGAAAATGTAGCAATAATATTGTGCTTTAAAAAGTGTTTGTGTTGCATTTGAAAGGGTTGAATCGATTACATAAAAGAGGGTGCCACGTTTTTGGTTATGGGTCTTGTTCTATTATTATCAACCCAAAATGCAATCATGCAAAGCTTGAATATTAGCCACTTCTTTTGCTTGCTTTTGGTAGTATTAGTCACAACAAAGGACACTATTTATAGTATTTGATTGCATATGTACCAGTCAATTTATGGTCCCCGTCTCATTAATATTTAATATCCCACATTATAGTTAAATGCTATTGTTTTTTTCACAAAAATATAAACATAAGATAAAGTATTTGTGATATATTATATATTTGAAGCTACTATTTAACTCTAAGTGTATTCAATGTAGGTAAGATGACAAAAGAATTTGTGTGTAATGTCTAAACCATTACAACCTGATTTTATTTTAACTATAAGAAATTCATGTATTGATATTGGTATTAGTATGACTACAGATAATATTCGATTTTTTAAATTGAATATATATATATATATATATATATATATATATATATAATTATATTTATTATGTTTTAAATTACTAAAATACCTCCTTAATTTGTTATATCTATGTTTAGTTTTCATTTATATTTCTTCATCAACAATTAGATTTTGTGGGTTAAAATGTGCTGTCCTTTTGTCATCCATTTTTGGTTTTCCAATTAATATTGGTAAAAAATTAAATAGTGGACTGAAAAATAGAAAAAATATTTTTTTGAATATTAAAATTGTAAGTATATACCATTAATTTAAATAAATAATCTGATAGTAAACAACATGTTGAATCAGCAGCTTGTACTTTCTAATAATTTCCCATAAAATTGAGGGGTTTGACGACTTCTTGTAATATTTCAAAATATAATTTTCAATTTCATATTTAACGTAATGCTATATATTCATCTGATATACCATGAAGTTCAAGTTCTCTTATTATGTCATCATGCTAGAACATCATGTAGTTCATTAATAAGTTCTAACATAGTCAAGTTTTTTAACATTAAAAAAAAAAACTGCGTATAAAGAAGGTTTTATTGAAAAATATAAAATTTACTTTGATGATCTCTTATGTTTAATGATATCTAACTATCTATCAATCATGCAAATGAAACATATATCAATATAATAAATAATGTTTAAGTAGTTGGATTGGATGTGCCAACTACTGGGTTTTGCTGATGGGCTTCTTCAATTTGGGTTCATAACGGTCCCGATTATTGTGCACCGTCAGATGTAATGTTAAATAATTGAGCGGTGGAGATGGATCTGGAATAAACTTTTTCACATTTCTAAACAAGTATAATTTTCCTTTTCCCTGTGGTTCTAAACTTCAAAATCAGATTTTCTTCATTTTTATATGAAACTCGTGAAATTTAAATGTAATTCTAAATTAGTAAAAATAGAAAGTTTAACATTATATAATAATAAAGATCTATAATTTTATTGTCTTAAAATTTTAAGTTAAAAGTAATGTAAATTTTTTATATATAAATTAAATTCATGTGTTTCGTTGGTGTTGTATGTCTTCCGTGATCTTTCATATCAAATCTCAACATTACTTGTTTCCAATTCTGCATTTGGTTTGAAGAACATCTGTGAGTTGTTGAAGTGGTCTTTTCAGATTGAATAGTGAGTTTTGTCATTCAAGTGGTCCTTACTTACATTCCGAATTATGTAAAGAATATTTCTTTCATATTTATGAGGAACACCAAAAAAAAAAATATATCAATGAACATAAAGTTATAAAAGGGTTGATCAAATTCGATCTTAGTTTAAAAAGATTTACAAATTACAATAGATGTGCGCAATGAAGTTTACAATTACAAGCAACGTTACACAAATATCCGATAAAATTGAATTTGTCAATTTGAACGCAAGTGAAGCCTCTCTTCCGCTGATCTCACACCCTCCATCTTCAACATCCCGAGCAGAAAATCACTCCACGTGTCAATCGGACCAGGCAAACACCAATGAACACAATCATTGTACAGTGTCACATTTTCATTCGGCCAATGACCGTATCTACTTGGGTGACCGTCCGGTCTCAACAACGATGCTTGTGTGACATCAAACAGCCTATATTTCAAACCCTTTTTTCTGGCTTCCTTCTCAGCAATCTTGAACTCCTCCAACTGAATCATATAAAACTCCAAATCAAGACCCTCTAATTGTGTCTCATTGCTCCTAAATGGCTTAGTTCTGACGCAGTTCCCACCCTGGTTCCACAACCCATTCTCAAAATGTGATGGGGCAAATGTCCTCAGAAACACTGTGCCTTTGAACTTCTCTAATCTATTGATGGCCTTAAACGCAGTCCTGAAAGCTCTTCTGTAACCATAGTACATGGTCAGGTCAGGGACATTCTCCAAGAGACAGTAATGGCATCCGACAATTTTTTGTTTCTCGTAGAAAACCATGGAACGTGTAAACCAATGTCCTCCATTGAGAATCACATAGTCAAAATCCTCAACTTGGGTTATCCACTTCTCATCAGGCTCGTCAAGGTAAAGGTTGCAAAGCCCAGTTGGGCCTGGGCCCTTTGAATCTGCTTCTTTGGATCTCACCAAATGAGTTGTCCAAAAAGCAGCCATGGTGAAGTTGTAACTCGGGTACTTCCACCTCATAAAGTAATCGTCTCTTTTATACGACACATCAATGGGCCATTCCACCTACCAAATCCCAACAAAATGGTTACAGAATACTCGTACAAACAACCAAAACAAAATATGCTCCTTTGCCAAACAAATAATAGCATACAACAAAGTGGTGTATGTCAAATAAACGTCATTTTGCTACCAAACAAACATCAAGTGTCGTTTCTTTGAAATGCGTATACTTGTTACTATTATTATACAATAATGCATGACGTGATGCGTACTCAACTTATATGTTTTTTTTATTCCTGTGGTGTGTATGAATAACAACAGCAGTGTATTATTATTCTTTTATCAGCTTAAACTGTATACTCTGTCTGCAACAAACAAAATTTCCAATCTAGAACAACTATTGCATTAACCAAGAATAATGCTGTTTTTACTTACACACAAGTGTGTAAGTAAAAACAGAAAGTAATAGTTAAGTTATAAGTTTCGAACTTTATCAGAGAACCCTCTCTTTTTGTACTGTAAGTACTGCAAATTTTAAGCTCCTAAACAATTGCCAAATTCTGAAATTATTCCATGTAACATCACCTTTTAGAGCATTTCCTTTTAGCCTCCTTTATCATCTTAAGTCATGTTTTTGTGTTGGGAAAAGAAGCAAAACCCTGCATGTTACAAACTCGGAGGATCCAGCTCATAGTTGTATTGTTTACATGTGAACTTTTCCGCAAAAGACACAGAAATGGATAGCTAATCTTATTAATAATGCATTACGCTAATGGCAATAATACATTATGATATATAAATATATATTCACTTTTGTATTTGGAGTAAATAAAATAATCGAGTGGTCCCATCTGGTCTCTCTCTCTCTCTCTCTCATCTCAGATTCCCTTCAAACACAGACTAATATGAAATTTTGTCCATGCATATGGATTTGGTTGGCCAAGCTTTAATTTCTCATTAATTTCATATTCAACCAAAGTCCTAATGTTATCAAAGAGTATTTGACGTGCACAACAGCATCACTGGTTTTTCTAATTTCAGAAATGTGACCTCTCAACAAGATCTATTATTGAACTCTCCACACCACCTTTATATAGTTCTCATCTCTCTGTCTCTCTTTTTCTCCCAATCTTTCTTTCTTATAGTGGATACAGTTTGGTGTTACAACTTCAACCTATAATAGCAAGTCCTAACTGCTTCATTTTTGTCACTTTTGCACAAAGACCTCAATTTATAAGAAACTGAGTAGTTTACATGATTTTCAGACATATTATATTCTCTTAATCTCTTTCTATTAACAAACTAATGCATGTTTTCTTAAAAGTAATGTTAAAAAGAAGAAGGAATATTGTAAAAGAGGATCAAGACAAACTGAAAAGAATTTTATAAAAACAACCAAACGTAGTATAATTATTATTCTGAACCGAACAAGCACTTAGCTAATAGCCTTATGCAGAATGGTTGGAATGTCAAAAGACAACCTGACATAAAACAACAACAAACTGGGGTACCTTGTGTTTTTTCTTTTCCCTGTGTCATACAAGAGAAATGCAAGCAAATAGTACTCTTTAACACACACTCACTATAATTAATCATCAGGTACATTTTATGTGTAATACCAAGTTACATGTTTTTATATGTATTAATTCTTCATTTGTTTTCTTTTATGATCACCTAATGAATAATTAAGTGCTAACACCATCTTATAATTAAATGTGAAAGCTCAATTCTCAACCATTTCTACTTTCTGGTTTGGCAGGACCTGAACAATTATTGCTGTCTCAAAATGCAAGTTGACATAAACTCTTCTTCATAATATCAGTGTATGATTCAAAGCAGAAGCCAATAGAATGAAAAGTTCTGCTACCATCAACAGTGACCAAGTTTTTTTCTTTTTGAAAGTGTGACTAAGTTACTGACAGGGTAGCTTCCTCCATAGGGTAATTCTGGGAGTACTATTGTGTATCACAAGTATACCCGAAACGTCAAATTTTGTATAGTAATTTTTCAGGTTTTGAATAATGGAAGTCTACTTAGTTAGATATACATAAAGAGGGGACAAAAATTATGCCGACACTATTTTTTTTTCTCTGTAAATAAATACTTAACATTTAATTGCTATTAGTTGAAGTGATAAATGGTTTTGGAAAATTTAGCAACACTAATTTAAGGTTAATATTATATTCATTTTCTTTTATGTGGTAGCTAGACACAGACGTAGAGAACAAGGTGTGTGACGAGTTGAATCGAATGTGAGTGGCACAGTTTCCCGAGAAAAGATTCGATTCCTCGGCATGCATGCTCGATGCGCTTTCACGCATGTTACTTTCCTTTGATCATTTTACCTAATCCTTGAATATCGTAATGGCTTAGGTGAACAAACCAGACACAAGGATAAACGACAACGTATATATAATCGAAATAGGAAAAAAAACTGCATCCATATACTTTTTCAACAAAATCTGTTCAATAAAAAGGGATAAGATGAAAAAAAGGAAAAAGATAATGATGTGATAAAAATGGCAATAAAAAGTGTTGCAAAATATTGTTATATGGATAACAACTCATCGTAACAGGGTTGGGATAGAGACATTTGGAGAAAAACAAATACGAGCTGATTAATTGTATCACATAGCTTTCAAAAATAATTAGTGGAATAATTAGCACGGTGAAGATAAAGTTAAGAAAGTGATTTATTTGACTAAAACGTTATTGATGTCTAATCTTCACGTGTCAGCAGACATTAGAAGAATAGTAGTAGTAATTGTGTCTGCTCATAGATTTGAAATCCCACCATCTCCACCTCAAAATTTTAAACTTAAAATATCACAAAGCTTAGATTTCCATAAAGAAAACGAAAAGGGTAGTATCATTTACTAACTATTAAGATATTTAAATTTTTGTGGCTCTGAAATTTAGGTGAGGATAAAGGATTTCAATGTAATCAGATCCAGAACTAATTTTAAAGTTTTGATTTTTTTATTTTTTTTAAGTAGTAGAAAAATAATCTCTCTCCTTCCACTAGTATTTTAGTTCTTGCTTTTGATTATTTATGTAAGAAGTTATTAAAATAAAACACACCCAGATAAAAATAATATATTTTTTTCACAAATTATAAATCAAAAAATTAATACTAAAAACAAAAAACTAACTAGCTCACATGCTCTTGATGGATCAAAAACTTACACCAGAAAACTCTTAGCAGAAGCTTAAAAATGATTAACTATGAACAAATAAGAAAACTTACCCTTGATAGGAGGCAAATCATGGACTGCATCTGGTTTCTGCCAACTGAGTCTCCAACAAACGCCATGGATTTTCCTCTGACAAGCTCAAGAAACTGGAAAGGGTTGAAGACAGGTAGTTCACACCCATTTGGTTTCCACTTCCACTTCATGAACTCAGAGTCTGGTCTACCATACTTCATGCAGTTTTGGTGTTCGTGAATAGCCCAGCATGTTTTGTTTGAGTAATATGGAGCCTTTGGGTTTGGGACCCATTCCCCACTGAAAATGTCACACTTTTTGATCGAAGTTGAAGGCAAGCTTGAAGACTCATTCAGATCATCAAATGCTGAGTATGGCTTCTTGGATTCTTTGTTCGATGATGAAGAGTATCGGAACAAAGGGTAGGACAGTGGCGTCACAGTGAATAACAGTATGGCAAACACTGCAAGTAAAGTCACTTTTGGGATCATTTGTTTTGGGGTGCTTTTACCGAACAGAAGCTCTATAACTTGGAACTTCATTTTGGAAAGAGGGAGAAAGAGAAAGAGAAAGAGAAGAGAAGGGTAGGAACAAACACATACAAGGTTGTATAGAACAAAATGGAGAAGTTTTTCTTATATAAAATATCTGTTGTGTTGTGTGCAAGAACTTTATTTTATTTCATTTTTTACATTTGGATTATGATTGCAAGTACTTAAGAGAAAGTTTATTTCCTAATTACACTTAGTTAAATTTTTTTTTTCAGACATGCATGAGATATATGAGATGTCTTTTGAGAAAAGTTTTTGGATTTTTGGTTGGCATCACCCATGCGCTATGCACAATGGTATATAATATTTGGAAATTGTCTTTTTCTTTGTCCTACTACAAAACGTTATTAATAACGCAAATACTGTTTATAGTTATTAATCTTTAAAAACAGACGGTGTTTTTTTTTTTTTTTTATGAATGCATGCACCTTATTTCGAAAACAACATATTTTATTACAAATCTTGAAATGTCTTCTATGTTACGTACCAAAGCAACTACTACTTAGGTGAGCAGGTAAATAAAATCATTATTATATGTTCCAGTGTTGACTTACACTATATATTGTGCTTTGCTTTGTCAATGAAAATCTGAAATCTGTAAAAGTGGCCGGAGAAAACAAGAGAAATAAAATTAATTAATTAATTGTGATAAGCAATATGTAGGCAAAAAAAAGAGACAAAAATAAAAATAACTGTAACAGTAAAAGGAAATTTTTTTTATAATTTCTCTATTGGGTTAAGACTTTTATGTTTAATTAATTTGCATTTACGAATTTTACATAAACTAAACTACATCGAGATCCGTGATCATTCATCAAATGCCATTCTTTTCATCTTGGGAAGTGGAATATTTTTGGAGGGTAAATTAGGCAATTTGCTTTTTCAATTTGTTCAAGACATAGATTGAATTTGACAAGTGACAATATATTGATCAGGAATATAATCAAGCTTGCAGGTTAGAATTTTAGATCCAGATCTATATTTTTAATATAATGAATTCTAAATTCTCTTTATATTATTCAATAATCTTCTTTTCCTTTAAATATTGAGTGCATTTTTGTATTTCCGTGATATTAAATATATTTACTTTTGGATTTGATATTCTTTATTAAATAGAAGACGGATCACAGCTTTTCTTTGGAAGAATCTTCTGCAATTTGTGCTGTAAAATGTTGTTGTAGTGTGATTGTTTTTTAATATTTCTCCTTTGAATTATGTTGGTGATGTGATTCATTAATTATTTTACGAAGCTGGTTTCCGAATACTACCTAATAATTTTGATGACAAAGGTCAAATGTAGTAGGATGATGAATGGGTTAAGAAATAGAAATATTGCGTTCGTTAATCTTTGTCTGTGCAATCATAACATATCAGGACACATGGACGAACCACAGGTCATGATCAAGAATACCATAAAACAATTATGGTAAGCTTGCATATATAATGAAAAAATTATTTAATTAAAATTAAATGTGGGGACTAACTAATTGATGTCTGATTTGATATTTAATCAATTCAACAATAACCTAATCAAATGCTAATTCTCTAGTTTATGAGCAGGACTCAGTCATATAATTAATTGTGTGTTTTGTTAAGGATTAGATAAGTTTTTTTTTTCTTTAATTTATAGTAAAAATTATAATTAATTTCCCTTCAAAATTTTTGTCCAATTTAATTTTTCAATTTTAGAAATGTGTAAATTTAGTTTTCTAAATCTAATTTTAGTAAGTTTATTTGATGTTTTGGATACATTTCATGATAATTTTTAAGTTGTTTATATTTTTTGATAAATTTTTATTCCAATATTATGAAATGTTAAATAAATTTAATAAAAATTTGATTAAAATGATTAAATATACACAAATTTAAAGATTAAGACTAAATTGATTCAAAATTTTAAAAAAGAATTAATTTTATTTTTCACTACAAAAAGTAAGGGATCCAAAACATTTCTTTTTAATATATAATCATTTTAAAAATAAAACATATGTAGAAGACTATATATAGCTTCATGTTTATCCCTTGATTAGGTATGATTGATTTGATTAGTGAGTTTTGTAGTAGCAAAGTTGGAGTTGAATGGAGAAGAAATAAGAGAGCAATGGATGAAAGAAAATGAATGCACAACCACCTTGAATTCAATTTCCTCTGTAATTGATTATTCCCTTTGAAGTTTGTGTGTTCATCAATGGTGTACAATTTATTGCAGCCAAAGAAGAAGGCAATTGGAAACAACATGATTTGGATGGAAGAAGACACTCGTGTCCGGTTAGGTAGTACAACTAATCAGACCACCATGTTTACACCTTTGTGACAACATTAATTCAAACAATTGGTGTATGTAACACCAAATCCAGGTTTGACCTAAGTAGCCAACTACACAAGTACACTTGACTTGAGTGCATGAATTTTCCAAATTTTTACTCATTCATTTTTTTAATTGTGAAACATAATTTAAAAAACATAATTAAGAACATAACATTTTATTGGATGAACTTAAATATACAAGTCTTTTTGATCTCAAATCTCAGAAAGCCGAAAATCAGAAACAATAAATAATCAGAATCTAAGTATTATAAGGATAATGATATTTTGACTACTAAATTTTGACAACTTTCATGAGGTGATATCTTCTAAATGATTTTGGAATATTGAGAATGAGAAAATGAAAAAAAATGAAAAATCACTTAGAAGATGCCACCTAAAATTATAAGAGAAAGTTATCAAAATTTAGTAGTAAATTTTTTTTTCTATAATATAATAAAATCATTCAACATGGTACACAATGCATGCATAACCTGTCCTTTAGAAATACATCATCTCCTATGTCTCATGCATTTACTGTGTGCTTCTCATAAACATTATGTGTCATGTGATCTTGTGGTGTAACTAATTTTCTCTCTATCTCTAACTTAAAAAAGTAAATATTATAAAAAATTGAAAATAATGTAATCCAAAAATTTTAAATTTAGACATGAAATATTACTCCTCAGTTAGAAAAAGGTCAAATTTAACATTCACATGTATTTTTACTTCTTAAAATTTTCTCTTGAAGTTAATGTGGAGGAATGAAGGCCCAGCAATAATTGAGGAGGAACGTGGTAATGAGACTAATAATGTGAGAAAGTTTAACTTTACACCTAAACTAAATTACATGTTATCTCTTTCATTGTCATCTTCTCTTTTTAGATCCTTTTACGTTGGAAATCTTCAAAATTCCATTCCATTGCTTCCTTTTTCTCACATCTTACAATAATTATTGTACCTCACCCTTCTCATCATCCTTTACTCTTTCTTTTTGGTTCTTCAAGAAAGGATAAGGAAAGATAGTGAAAAACAAATGACAAATAAAGTATAATAAAATAGATAGTTTTTAGGTTATTTAATTCTATAACATTTAAGAAAGTTATGCAAAAAGAAAGACCTATATATCTAATAAAGTTACATACTAAATAAATATATTTTTGTTCTATTTTACTCTCAATTACTTTAAAAGTAAGACAATAATTCATTTACTTATCATCCATTTATTTTACCTACAAATCAATTCATATAATAGATTTATTAAAAACTAAAAAACATCCATTTAAGTTAAGAAATTTTTATTTTCTCAACCTTCAAGTAAATTTTCGAACAATTTTCCGACCATTCGAGTCTTATATTTGTCCAAGTGATTCTTCAGAACAAATTTAGAACAATGATAAAATATTCTCTTTATTTAGTGAATTTGTGTGTACTCTTATAAACTCAGTAAAAAGAGAATAAGAGAAAGAAAATAAAAAAGAAAGAAAAAACATTAATTATTTTTGTGTTGTGATCTGGGTGATAAAAAGAAATATGCTTTAGTGATATTTTCATTCATTTTTTATCTTAAAATTTGGCTTAAATATCAAATTATCTTAATGAAAAAATAAGGATACGCAGAGCTTTAAACAAAAAAAAAATGGTGAAAGAAATTTAATTGCAATAATTTTCATAAATTTAATTTGTGCAAAACCATATACATTGATGACAGTAGAAAGATAAAATATAATTAAGTCCACTAAAAAGGTTAGACTATCTAATTTCCATGTTAACAAAAAAACAATAAATCAAAACGGTATTTAATCTTTTTCAGTCCACACGATCTTCTCTCACATATTACACATACTGGGCCCAAACAAAACTTTAAATGGGCTTCATTTCACAACATTACAAGTGAAAACTTTCTTAACTCTATTAAATTTCTTAATTACCTTTAATTCATTTTTCAAATGGAATGTATCTTTTACAAATTACATCTTATAAAGTTTATTTATATCCCGTGATACAATCATTATAATAAAAGTACCAAATTGAGTAATAGTCATGTGATAAATAATATATAAATACATAGTTCTAAAAATCCCGTGATATTATTATATGTATGTGTGAATCTAATTGTTAAACTATGATATAATAATCTATATCTTTAATTCTATTTTTTATTATAACAGAAATGTTTCATTTGATACTATGAGTAATATATAAAGTGTAAGAAATCCTCTTTAGAGATTGAGTGGCTATAGGTCAATAACTCATCCTTATCTTTGATTATTCAAAATAATTAGCATATAAAATACTGAATTTAATACTTTAGAAAAGATGATGGTGACTTAACCACAAATCACACCCAATTTAATCTCCTATTTATAACTAATAATTGTCCACACGTTATATAATTAAGAGCTTAATCTATGTACTACTCTGTTATCGTAAAACATTTTCATATAACAAAAATCATTATCATCATGCTGTATCAATGAATAAAATAAAATAGGTAATTTTAATACATATACTTATAAAAAAGTATCACACTAATATTATATATAAATTAAATTCTAAAACAAATGAATTTTTAAGAATTTTGTAGTCAACATTAATATTTAAGATATATATAGCCAAAGAAACAAATTTTTGTAGTACAAATAAATTTCAGGATTAAAACCACATCGTGTAGGAATTCCTTTCTGCACAAACCAACAAACAGTGACCTTTTGACCACTTAATTGAAACTCTTGCATAACTATTTAAAACTACAAATTTCTTTGATAATTTAATTATATAATATAAATCAAATAAGAGACTAGTCACCTATCCCTAAGTGATCTTTTTGCAATTAAATTCTGTATTCCATTTCCATAACTTTTTTAAGGAATTTATTTGCATAACTTAAATATTACAAATTCTGGTAAAAAAAAAAAACTAGTAATTAGAACTTTTTTTATGGTTCTGAATATCCAATACTTAAATTATTATGCAGAACTTTGAATATATATATATATATATATATATATATATATATATATATATATATATATATATATTTATTGTTTTTTTTCTTTATTTTTTTTATATTTTACTTATTATCTT
>Ga0214544_1005087_pt1 | contig 25840 bp, 11 predicted proteins | sample CNSS3metaG_FD_160074 | JGI IMG/M metagenome (GOLD analysis project Ga0214544, IMG submission 160074) | Root nodule microbial communities from cowpea collected in UCLA plant growth center, Los Angeles, California, USA - CNSS3 | ecosystem: Host-associated > Plants > Roots > Nodule | place: USA... | reverse complement strand
CTCAAAATCTAGCTACCTAAGACCTAAAACTACCACTAAACTATGCTAAAACTCCAAAAAATTAGAAATTAAATAAACTACTGCACATAACTTTTATAGAACTACTTGGACAACTTCCAATTATCAAAAGAAAGGTTGAGAATAGATGAGAACTCGGAATTAACAACCTAATTCGAATTTGCCTAGTAAAAACCCAAAAAAATGAACTAGAAATGGTCAAAATGAGCTAAGACAATATGAACTAAGTGAAAACACACTATTTTTTCAGATTTCAAAACAATTCCAATTTAAGTTTCTTTCTCAGGGGGTTTCTCTCTCCCTTTTTAGGATTGAGGTCTCATAACCTAATTGATATAGGCTCATACTATTCAAATTCTTGGCAGCTTTGAAACTCTATTCACTACCTTTAATGCAATTCATATTTTTGTTAATCATACCCTATGTAGTTCATATTTTTAGAATGAGATTATTATATGGGAGCTGAAAAATGATTCTAAACTATTCTCATAAGACTTAACTTATAAAAAATTAAATTTGTGGCTTTTTTGTATGAAAGTTGAGATTGATTGGTTGTGGCTGTAAAGGATGCCCAATTTCACAGTTTATCACCCATCCCTATGGCTGTTAAGGATGCCCAATTTCAAAGTTTTAGAAATAAGAACATAATTAAACTTGATGCACAATTTGATCAACGATTTGGTTCAAAACTACACAAAATCCTAATCAACCAACTCAATTAAACAAAAAACAAAACACATCACTCAATAAGGGATCGAGACAATGAAATGGGAAAATGGCACACACCTAGCAATGACAACTGAATTGGGAAACACAATCAATCGAGACATGCTTGTATGAGACATGAACACATTCACACAATGAATCAATCAACTTAATAACTTAATGGAATCTAAAACAAAACCAAGCAATCAAATTTGGATCCAACAAAGCAATCAATTCGAAAATGCAGTGAAATCAGAAAGGGAAAATTGATCAAACCTAGTGTCTCACGTCTCTTGCAAAGAACCCATAATATTGCAGCTTTCCCGCCTGCCCGCTACTGCTAAACCCAACCGGACATCATCTCCCCTTACCAATTTCAGAATCAACGATAGTGAGAACAAGTTTTGGGATAAAAAATTCAAACAAACATAATGGCAGTTGACACTTACCACTACATTGATGTTGCCGGAGAATGCATCGTCGTCCAAGATCAACACACACTACGCTACAGGAGGCTCGCGCCAGAGAATGCACGAAGCAGATGAGGCAGCGGCAAATTGCGCCAGAGAACACGCGTCAGGGCATGAACGGAAGAATCACGGTGGAGCGACACACGCAGTGGTCACGATAATTTTCTGAAAGGCACTGGGTTTTGGTGATTTTGGGGGAAGGGGGTAAACTGAAAATGGTGGAGGGGAAAGTGAAATCTTATTTTCATTTGGTCGAGAATTTACCGAAGGATCTTCTCCGTCGGTAAATAAGAAACCCAATTCACATAGGACATTACCGACGGATCCTTCCGTCGATAAATAAGAAACCCAATTCACATAGGTCATTACCGACGGAAAGATCCGTCGGTAAATAAATCATCAATATTCGTCGGTACATCCGTCGGAAAATAAACTTTACCGACGAATATTTATCCGTCGGAACATATCCGTCAGTAATCAATGAATTTCTTGTAGTGGAAGAAGAAAGAATAAGAGGTGAATATGAAAGGTGAAAGGAAAGAATCACTCTTTCGAAATGAGGCAACACAAAGGATGGAAAAGTCATTTGATACAGCCAAGGATTCTTGAATCACTCAAGAACTTAGGAGAATCACTCTCACTAAGATAGAAGAGATGAACTCTAGTATTTCTGACTCAAACTCAACTTGTTTTCATTAAAAATGCTTAAATAGAAGCTTTAACCATTAGAATTACAAAGGACTCACTAATTGTAATTACACCCCACTAAAGTTAATAATAATCCACTTAAGTTAATAATGACCCCATTACCTAATGCCTGATTATAACTGAAGTTGTGGCAAACAAAAGTCACCAAAAAGCATTCAACTATGCATCCTATTAGTCTCCCAAAGGCTGATGACTAAGATGCTAATTGGACCCTTTTTCAACTTGAAAATAAAACAAAAACTTAAGCCCATTAATTGATTAACCAAAAACATATTTTGGTAAGCCAATTTTACACATGATTAGGCCATTATTTAAGCATACTAGTAACATAAAAAAAAAAAAACTACAACAAAATGGCATGTTAGTCCTCCTCCATTTGGGCCATGATGCAATTCACATCACTTCCTCAACTACTTTTTCAACTACATTGCGTGTATGTGGACTGTGAATGGGAAGTGAAGCTGCTACACTCGAAAATCTAACAAAAGCAAAGAGTGATTAGGTAAATTTAATGTATTTCCTTTTCAAATCTCCTCATCTATAAGATCAAAATTCCATCCTTCACTTTAAATTCGTCATTGAATATGAATGCAAATCAGCATAAACAAACACGGAGGACACTTACTCGCCCATCTATGTCTAAGTACACCTGGGGATGATAATGGGTTGGACTGGACACGGATAGTGCTTATCCGCTACTCGATCCGCAACATAAAAATTTACCGTTACCCGCCTTGTTGCCATCACATACTCGTTTAAAAATTTTAACGGGTTTTAAAAAATCCACAGATACCTGTGAATATTAAAAAAATATAAATTTTTAAAATAAAATTTAAATAGAAGTACAAAAAATGAAATATAAATTAAATTAAATTAAATTAAATTTTAATTAAATTTATTTAATAAAATATAAATTAAATTTTAATTAAATTTATTTAATAAAATATAAATTAAATTTTAATTAAATTTACCTTAAGAAAATATAAATTAAATTTTAATTTTAACTTTTTGCAGTTAACAAATACTTATGAATACAAGTAATATGATATTTGTACCTGACCCATCTATAAACAAATACTAAAATATTCATTACCCCTTATGCACATATAATAGATACTCACAGATACTAACTATTTGTGACAGATTTTATCTGCAAATATCACATACATGAATAATTTTACTATTCCTATGTATAACCTAACATTGCAGTGTAGATAAAATGTTTGCATGCAGAAACAAACGAATTTACCTTAAATTATATTTTTACTTCTATATTTTAAAAATTATAATTATGGATTTTATTTGTTTTAAACTTTAGTCCTTTAATTCTCAATTACCTAAAATTTTGGCTCTTAAATTATATTTAGTAGAAAGTTCCGGTAACTAAAACTAAAAAGTTACAAATAATTGAAAATTAAGACGTGAACATTAAATAATGAAATTGAAATATTAAAATTAAAATGATTAAAGAAAATAGAGATATAAAATTGTGAAAAAAATGAATCTAGGGAACCAATATTCAGAATTTGTAAAATATAAAGAATAAAAATACCACTAAATCAATAACTTATCTATAATTTGTGAAAATTTGAAACTTGAAAACTCTATCTTTGATATATTTTTATTTTATTTGGTTATCCCTATTTTCAATGCATGATCTAACTTTTGCTCTTGTAATTGCCTCGAAGAATTGGTTAAGTATTGAATGCGAAATAAATACATTGAGAAATTTAAGAAGATATGAGCTGGAAACTAGAAGAAGCAAAACCCCTTATTCATTTGTGGCCCATTCTACCAATGCATGGCCCTCTTCTTGACCTGCCTTTTACTTCTTTGGTCCCACAAATATTTAATTCACTGCACAAACTTTGGTTGATATGTCACCTTTCATAATATAATTAAATTCATATCATGCATCCCATTTTATTATTATATGCACAAAATTTATATACACTTGTACTATCACATAAGCTTTTTTTTTTCCTTTAAGGAAATATACCACTATCATAAAAGTTGTTGGCAGTTACATAATACAAAATCACATCACAATTTATATATACAAGCGTTAATGGTATTTTTCTTTAATCAAATTTTAGGATATATTCATGTAAATTTTCAGAAAAGTATATATAGAACACTTTTCCTGATATCTTTGCAACATTATTTTTTGTGAAAAATTAAAATTTGTTAAAAAAAAATAATCTTAGTTCCAGTGAAAGTAAGTAGATGAGTATTGTATTCTAGATTTTATCCGACGAAGTGAAATTCCATGGACCTTGATTCAATTTGAAGACTCAAGTGGGTGAAAATATTTTAAAAATAATTATTCTTTTAATTACTAACTGCAATATAGTGTTTTAATATCCCACCCATTACCAGTCACAGCTAACTGGTCAATCGGTTCATTTCCCCCTAACACCATATATATTCTGAAAATATTTTTTATAGATATTTTTTTTGGTATGATAAATAATTAAGAAATAGATAATTAGCTTAATAGATATGTTATGAGTGTATGTTTTTTATTCTAACTTTTTATTAGATCCTTATAATAAATTTTAAGGTGATTGTTCTTAAATAATCAAGTTATTACACAAACGTACTACTGAAGCAAACTATTTGAATTGGTTTGGTGAACTAAATCACCTCATCATCAAGACAGATGAAATCCACCTATTTTTTTCATCAAATTATATGAATTTATAAAAAATAAATAAATAACAAATTTCACTAATTTGTTTAGATATTAGACAAGATTGACGTAAATACATTCAAAAAATTAAAAAGAAAATCACCTTAAATTAAAAGTAATGTATAACTTCAGTTTACAAAAGTTATTTCAAAATTTGGCCAACCACAGAAATGTTCTGCGAAATTCTGCACAATTTTAAGACTACATTTCCCCTTTCTAATCTGACTGTCAATTATCAGGTAGAATATAATTTATCTGATTCTTGTTACTGTAAATTAAGGAGTAGAGTTTGACCTAATCCGTGAAACCTATCATTAATTTGTTTATAAAATTGGATAATTTTTTATACATCATTTTAAGAAGATTTTATTAAAGAAAAATTATTCCATATTTTGAATATATATACATTATTTGTTAATAATATTTTCCAATAGAAGCTGGACAGATTTTCATATTGTGTTGATTGAAAAAGAAGGCAACATTGCTTGGTTTCACTCAACAACATGGAATTGCTTTGAGGTTGCAAGTTACTATTAGGAAACAGTAGTTAATTAATGGCAAAGCCTGCCACCTAATTAATTAACTTTTGTCTCTATTTTTGGCGTTCATCACTTTCGAAGTAACATGAGCAGACCAAAGCAGAAAACCCTCTATCATAAATACCACTCTGGTGTCTGCACTCTGCTGCATAAATACTACCCTTTTGCAGCATCATCACTCTGATGAGTGCAATGGGTAGAATGGGAAAAGGGTATGCTCTATGGCTCCTCTTCATCACTCAAATCTTCATCTTGGTACATTTTTCTGCATGCAAAGTTCCTGCAGTTATAGTTTTTGGAGACTCCTCAGTGGATTCGGGTAACAACAACTTCATTCCCACCGTTGCTAGGAGCAACTTTGAGCCATATGGAAGAGACTTCTTCAATGGCGACCCTACTGGAAGGTTCTCCAATGGCAGAATCCCTCCTGATTTTGTCTCTGAGGCCTTTGGAATCAAGCTTTCAGTTCCTGCATACTTGGATCCTGCTTATACCATATCAGATTTTGCAACTGGTGTGTGCTTCGCTTCTGCAGGAACTGGTTATGACAATGCTACTTCAAATGTTGCCGTAAGTTCTCTCTCTTTCTACCAATCATTTTCAAATACGTCTTTTCTCCTTTCATCTTTTGAGATCATCTTAAAAAAAAATTATTAAACGGATTTAGGATTCGAACATTTTCTATTTGGATTTCTTTTTTGTGGTTTTGTATTTTGATGGTATAAAATCTGTAGGGGTAAGTTGTATCTTTCAACTACTCATTCTTGATGATATGCATTCTCTTATCAAAAGTTTTACAACATGCATTTACTTTTTCTTTTATTTCACATCCATTGATCTATTTTCTTGTATTTCTTTATTTATTTTCAATTCATTTACCTGACATGTTTATTAATTTATCTTTATTTGTTCTATCTTCCTATCTCTGTTACCCTTTTATCACAACTTTCTCCGTTTAAGGGTACGAACAGAATCATAACTCTTTCTTGGACAGGTTTCAGGATGTAGTTGGTCGTTCCAAAAAATAGGTTTTTATTTATGATTGCTAATTTTACAAGCCACGATAAAGATGTCGGCTTTATTTTTTAAAAAATATCTATTAATGATGGAAATCAGATTTTGTTATTTTTATCATTTTCTGTGTGTAAAAATTTGAAAATATAAAATATGGTACTTTTATTAAATATTGAAAAAAGGGAGTAGTTCCTAAACAAGACAAGACTGATCTTTTTCATAACTGTTTGGAGTTAAAATAAGTCCAAATATTTGCAGGTACTTTGTTTGGATGCCTGCCATATTTGTGGTAAAATACTTTGTCCTTATTTAATTTCTAAAATTTTGAAAACATGTTTTCACATTTTAGATTGTTTTCAATTTTTATCCTTCTATCATTTTAATATATGAATTTTACTATGACAAACCGTTAGAAATGTCAAATCAAATACATGTTTACTCTATCTGTCTCCTAATAATTACAGAATTTAAAACATGTGTGCACAATAATTGAGAAAACAATAAATATATTATTTTTAAAATAATTTCATTAAACAACTCACACTCACTACCTCAATGCACTATGTTAATTAATTTATATTTGACTTTTAAAAACCAAAGAAAAACTTATTTGATCCAATGATAAACAGTGGTAATAAAGTTATAAGTTTTTGAAGCCCATGATGAATTTGATAATTTTGCAGCGTGTGATACCTCTATGGAAAGAAGTAGAGTACTACAAGGAGTACCAAGAGAAGTTGAGGGCACATCTTGGTGAGGAGAATGCTAATGAAATACTAAGTGAGGCATTGTATTTGGTTAGCATAGGAACCAATGATTTCCTTGAAAACTACTATGCCCTAACTGAAAGAAGGTGTGAGTTCCCCAGTGTTCAGGAGTATGAGGACTTTCTCATAGGCCTTGCTGAAAACTTCTTCACACAAATTTATGGCCTTGGAGCAAGGAAAATTTCTCTCACTGGGTTACCTCCTATGGGGTGTCTTCCACTAGAGAGAGCAATGAACGTTTTGGAGTTCCATAATTGTGTGGAGGAATACAACAATTTGGCTTTGGAGTTCAATGGAAAGTTGGGGTGGCTTGTGTCAAAGCTCAACAATGACCTACCTGGCCTTCAAATGGTAGATGCAAATGTCTATGATATCTTCCTCCAAATCGTTAAAAATCCTTCTGCTTTTGGTAAGTTCTTACAATTTCCATTAATTGTTCTTTTAAAAGAATGGGTTTTGATATCTTCTCTCCTGGATTCAATGAAAATATGTAGTGTAATATTATTTTAATTGATGATTAAACCGCATATGAAATTGAAGGAGATAAAGAGATGAGATGTCACCACTCATCTCGACCATTACCACTATTTGTAAGTGCACTAGTGACTCACTAATGTACTTGCAGAGTTGATGTGGTTTGAATGTCAACAAAAATAGTCATACGACATTTTTTCATTGGATTCACATGAAAGGATATCAAAGTCTCTTATTTTAAAAGGATATCGAAGTCACCCTCAATTTGATTCTTGATTATTTTAAAAGGGCAATGTTGTACTTAAACTGTTTTTGGATTTGTAGGTTTTGAGGAAGCAAAAACGGGATGTTGTGGAACAGGGAGATTTGAGATGGGTTTTCTATGTGACCCAAAATTTACATGCCAAGATGCAAATAAATATGTATTTTGGGATGCATTCCACCCCTCACAAAAAACAAGTCAAATAATCTCAAACTATTTGATAGAAAAACATCTAGCAATGTTTCTTTGATTATTGAACGACACAAGAGGAGTTTAGATTCTGTGTGATTTACCATATAATACAATTATATATACTATGTACATTGGTATATATAACAACGTTTATACAATCTTATTATATGGAAAATAAGTACTAATTGCATATGTATGTAGTTGTTCTTGGATGTTTCCATAAGAATGATCCAGTTAAACTTTGCATGTTGTCAAAAGCATGTAAGCTTCTTCTGAAGATAACAGACAATGATTCTTCTGATAATACTCACATATTGTTCAAGTTCTGCATAACATTTGTGATTACTTCATCTTCGTGAAAGAGGATGTTGTTGCTATTTAATACGTGAAAATGAGTACAAAAGTAGGGTTGAAATGTTGAAATAATCATCTTCATGTTCAGAGAAAGGCTTCTTTCAATTTGAGTTCACTTCTATGGAGGATTTCTGTTTTGTTGTGCTCTTGTTGTGAGTTGTTGAACCTTGGTTTCTTATGTTTATTTGCATTACCTCCGAATTTATTAACCCTTCCACGATGGCTAAAACTCAATGTAAGGTTAAAAAGATGAAATTTCCTCAAAAAATCTATTTCATTGCATTTCGGCGGGGCCGTCTTAAGGCCCAAGGCCCGTCTTAAGGCCCAAGGCCCGCCTTAAGACTCAAACAAGTAAAGTCTTTGATTTAGATTCTTAGAAAAAAATCTTCAAAAGAAAAATAGTATTAATATATTTTTATTAAATTAATTATAAAATTATATTTGAAAATAAAATTTAATTAAATTATTATGAGTGATTATTAATTTTTATAATAAAATCGTTTTATTAGTAAAATGATCTCATTTTTAAGTTTGTTTTAGTTCTTAAAAAATTATGATATATTTTAATATAAATAACTGTATTAATAAATAAAGATATTTCACTTTTAAATTTGTTTTAGATCTCTCTATCCTTTAAGGTTGGTCATATTTGAACGAATGTATCATGAAAAAAATAAAGGGTTGTTTGCTAAGGTTTTAGTTGATATTGATATGCAATAACCTTAGTTGGATCAGATTTTGGTGGAGTGTTAAGGCTTGCTTTTTTTCCCACCAGAAGAACATGAAAGTCTCCCAAAATTGCTCTTTATTTAAAAATGAATAAATAATGGGTCATTCTTTGTTTAAATATTCACTCATTTAACAAGCACCAAGTGCAAAAAGTAGATTCAATGACGACTTACTATGACGATTGAAGGGCACCTGTCATAATAAGTTGATCGGTGACATATTTGTAATAAAACCTTAAACTTATTATGACCATTGTAGGTGGACCTGTCATAATAACTTCACAGATTGATGGCTCTTTTGTAATGATGGTTGAACTTATTATGATTGGTGTAAGTGACTTGTCATAATAAGTGGAGTGATGGGAGTTATTCTGTTGGTTATTGAAAGATCTGATATAGTAAATATTTACCATATTTGTTACTTTGATACCTAACATAGTATGTTTAAATTCTTTATTTCTCCAAGTCTCGTTGTGTTCCACTCAATCTTCCTCCTAGAAGCAATTCCCATCTATTCTTCCATCTACTCTTAATTATTTTCATTATCTTCTTTAATATAAAGAACACTATTATTGTATAACGCTAAGTCACTTATAACATTTCGGACTTGCTCAACTACATCACTCCTAAATATACAAACATAAATATGGTTTTTAGTATAATGAGAAATTTTTTAAAAAAAGATGATATTTAAACTAATCTCTCTTTACTAAGATATCTTCACACAATAAGATTTCTATCGACAACATTCAAATTATCGATAGGTTGTCATGAAATTGAACCCATGCTACATCTTTGCACTACATCGAGATGTGTAACAATGTTTTCCACTAATCCTTTCTAATGTGGAAATTAACAGTCCTTGGAAAACAAAAAAATGTCCTTCACACAAGCACCACAAAGACTAGAATAAAAATAAATAATTAAAAAGGAAGAGAATCAAACACACAATAATTTAACGTCGTTTGATCAGAGCTTTAACAAACTCCAGTTTACATCTACAAATAAACATCACTAAACATAAGCTCTTCCTCTTACTAATTATAAAAGGAATTGAATAGATATTACAACTACAATATGGTTCTCTCAAGAATAATGAAAGTTCATTTGTGCTCAAGAACTCTTAGTTACATCATGTTTTGCATAAGGGGTCTACTTATACAACACAACAATAACTAACTCTCCATAAACCATGCTACATATGAGGCAACATAATATGTAATGCATGGGACATGTATTTCACTCTTAACCTAAGATGCAAAAACACATTGATATATACAACTAGTTGTACAAGACATTCTTCCATCAAATGACGTACCTCCAAATGATCTTGATTAGATGCATTTTACTCAGTTGGATAAGAAGCTTACACCACAAAACCCATAAAGAGAAAACACACATGTACCATAACAACCAAGACAATAAGATTTTATTGAACCAATTTTCAACAAATCTTCATCTTAGTTAAGGATAAATCTATTGACTGATATCATTAGACCTAGAAAATGACATTTTATAAATGATAATAATTTAAAAATTGTGAGACTCGATTATTTTAATATTAAAAGGTTTTAATATAAATAGTTTTGTTATAAATGAGTTTCATTATTTTAAAACACACTATCTCTAGAAACCATTTTTCTAGAGTTCTCCAACTTCTCTCTAGGAGTTCTCGTCCTTTGTTCACCTGATTGAAGAACTGAGACTATAGGAATGATCCTTGTGGCGAGCTCTTCAATTTGGACTGAACAATTTCTTCAACTGTGTGGGTTGTTTCCTACTCATTTTTCTTGTGGGTGCTTTTATCCTAGCTTGCATGCGACCATTTTTCTGGTTGCATGTAAGGTTTAATCATCAATACAAATATCTATTAATTAGTGATCATGATGGTAGGTCTTGATTGTTATTGCGATGTTTATATGTGTAGATAGAACATCATGTGTGGTTAGAGGTAGTTTGGAGTTCTTAGAGTTGTTTGGGTCTATTAAGTCGTCTCATTAGGTAAGGGAAGGTAGCCATGATCTTATGTTGTTGATTGTTTATGATTTTGGTCCTTGATTGAATTTAGCAATATGATTTTGACGTGAGTATTATTGGATTGCTTCTACGTAACTAGTTGATAATCTTTTTGTTGATTGTTTGCTGTGATTTGTGATTGAGCTGACTGAACATTGAGTAACTGAACAAGTTGGTACTTACTCCATTCCTGATGAAACTATTTTGAGCTAGAATATTGAAAGAGAAGTACCAAATTGAGCAATTAATCAGGTCCTAAGTCTTTCATAACATAGATTTTCTTCTCTGAATACTGGTATAGCGTTGAAAGGTAGCACGACGGTGTCGGGCGCTGGTTATGTTGAGTAGGTCTTGGGGCAATTTTAACTCCAGACCGCTGATTGCTGGCAGCGACGTTGAGTACCACTTTTTATGAGAGGTTGGGCAATGAGCGTTAACGTTGAGTGCCACCTTTTGCGAGGAGAATTGCACTAAGCGCCACTGCAATGTGCCAGGCCCCTGGAACATCAACATTGGGTGCTATTTTGATACCATTGGACGCTGTTAGTGTTATTCTTGGGTGTGATTTTATTTTCTTTGAATGTTGTGTAATTGTGAAGTAAGGTCTATGATTGGTTTGTATCATGAAACAAAGGTATGTTTGAGTCGTTGTAAGGTATTTCTCGAGGAGGAAATCCCATGGGTGATGTGTTTCACTAGGGTGTGCCTTGAGGTTATGATTGTTCCATTTTGTGAGGTTATCCTGAACTTTACTAGCAATTCATACTCATGTGGAGGAGAATGATTAGGTAGTGAGAGTAGCAAGAAGTCTGGTCATAAAGGTAGTTCCAATATTTTTATGACGGTAACAAGGATTAACCATCTGTGTGGTAGCTCAATAAAGTAGCTCGGTAAAGTTGTTTATATCACCATAAGCACTTGGCTTCACAAGTTTGATTGAAGGCTTAATCACCGATCAATTAGATTAAATCTTGATAATTGACATTATCATGTTTTTTTATTATGTTTATTTGTATCCATTTTGGTATTTTATTATTATCTTTTAGATAATTAAGGTTTTATTTAATAAATTTAGAAAAAATAAGTGTTTGGTTTATATTTTTCGGATAAGTAGAAATCTTTGAGATTTAAAAAGATTATCAAAAGAATTGGATAATTCAATTATGAACACAATTAATTATCAATAGAGTTGGTTATTTCAATTACATATTCAAGTACAAATTCCAAGTCTTATCCAGTTTTGAAAGTCTTTAAATGGAAGGCTCTGCAAAGTAAAAAAGATCCCCCCCTCTTCCCAGCCTTTTGAGGAATAAACATCCCCCTTTGGGGAAGAGTGGGAACTTGATCTAAAAGGAGAGAAGGTAGAGGTTCATTATGGAGGTTGGAAGCATTCATTGTTATTCTTTTCTAGTGTCAAAATGTATCAAAGTAACTAACTCTCAAATTCACAGGGGTTGAACGTAATGAATGTTAACTCTTTGTGAATTCTACTATTCAATATATTTCTTTTCCACCACTCTTGTGTTTTATTCTTGTTCTTAACTTCATGATTATTGTTTGGATATTTGGTTGTACCAGCTGATTGAAAAATAGTTTGGAAAACCTTATTAGGACAGAATAACTAACAAATTTCACAAGGTAGACTTAGATGTGAAACAATTAGTCATTCGTAACATTGAAATTTTGAACTTAATGTGAACTTATAATAAAAATTATTAAGACATTGGGGGTTTTATTATTAAAGTTTAGACTTGTCACTAAGATATTAGAGCTTGTTAAATAATGGTGTGAATGCTAGAGTAAGGAGTATATTGTTTTTTGTTATCACGTTGAATTGGAACATGAAATCCAACACCGGTGAAGTCTCTACTGCTTTTATTAATTTCACCCTTTAATTGCTTTCTATTTCAGAATTTATCTTACTAAAAATTTATTCCTTTTATTATTTTAAATTGTTTAACCTAAATCAGTAAATAATCATAAATTTACTAAACAACATGTGTCTTTATGGGAAAATGATATATGGACTTATTCACTTTATTACTTGTATGATTTGGTACACTTGTCAAAATTGTAACAAGTTTTTGGTGTCATTGTCAGGAACTAATGTTTGGTTTAGTAATATGTATTTTATTTACCAATTTAGGTTTATTTTGTTATATTATATTTTTTGTATTATTTGTGTTTTGTTCAATTTTATTTATAATTAAAATAAATTGTTTAACTTTTCCCTTCTAGTGTTTCCTTATTTTGTATGATAAACAAGATCATTATGGTACTATAAATGGCGAAAATAGATTCTTATTTAGCCAACCTATGAAGTTTTGTCAATACAAGCAGGAGATTATTCCTAGAAGATGGTTTATGGAAGGGTTGAGATTTAAGATCCTTATTCTAGAAGGACAAAATTAGTGATCTGTAAAAAGTTGAAACCTTATAGGTGTGATGAAGGGAAAAAGCACACCAGAAGGACAGATCACAAACCCTAAATATAAGGAGTCGAGCTAAAAGACTTTAAAGGAGCCTTGCTGGAAGGGAACCCCGTATTTTCTAAGTTTTTTCTTCTTCTAAGTTTTGATTTTAAAAATGTTTCACATTAGTTGTTGGGCTACTACTCGTTGCCCCAACCACTATTTTCATTCTCGTTTGGCCATTCTACTCATACAAAGAATTTAAACCATTGTTTTTCATTCACTGCACTACTTTTGGTCGCCCAACAACTATAAACACACTCGTTGGACTACTCTACTCGCCCAACTAGTGGTCATAATTCTTTTCCAAAAAAAAATACGTTTTTATTTTTATTTTTTATAGTCATTTATATTTGATGTAAATTTTATTTTTCTTTATTGTTTTCTTATTTAGTAGTAGTTTGTGTCTACATTTGCTTAATTATCAAATTGTATCTGGACTTGTTCTAATCATGTTCCCCAACTATATGAATTGAATGTTTGTATGTCTCTTATACCTTTTCTAAAGTTATAGTTTGAGTTTGTCTCTTATACCTTTTCTCGTATGTTTACGTTCGATGGTTTGGGTGTGTTGTGTGTAGTGGCATAGCAATGCAGATTAAAGGTCGAACATGAGCTGCTTACCTTTGCAAAGGATGTGTAGTGGCAGAGTTTAAAAGCGACGCATTAAACTGAGGGATCTTCAAGAAACATGTGCTTAGGAAGAATACCACAAGTTATGCAAGAGGAGGGAAGTTTAAAATTTAGATTAAGTAGAAGTATTAATGCATGTTTGTACAACAAAGATAAGAAATCAGCTTGGTACCACATCTTAGCATAGGGCTGAGGTGGAAGATGGTAGAATGTCTGAGGCTAAGGCAAAAAGGGTAGAGACCATCCAGGATATAAGGAAGGGAAATCTCCTATGGAAGGTTAGTCCGATAGGGTGGTATGTTCTAAGAAAAAGGAGAAAGATAATTAAGTGATGAAAATGAAGTGTGCTAAGGGTATATATCATATCAACCTTATTGAGGGACAATTGAAATTCTCAACAATAAAAACAATTCAAGTCAAGAGAAGAATGGATGTTCTAGAGGAGGTGGTTCATACGAGAGAAAAGTGTGGTATTGGATATGAGATGAAATGTTTCATATATTAGAAGGAGTGCCACACTAGCAAATTTTGGAGTTGTGATAGTAGTATTGCTACGGGTGCAACTAAGTATTAGACAATGACAAGCGAAGAATAGAAGCAAAGGGTCTCTGTGGTGGGAAGTTTAGAGACAAGTTGGAGGGAGATATGAGAATTTTCACCTTGGATAGGTAAAGTCCCTATTGTGTTAGTGCTGGAAGTAGAGCTTGTGCCAATAGGTTCTAATTGGATGATTTTGGCTGGGAGTGGGAAGTAAGAGAAGTAAAAGAACTAGAATATTGATGACATAAGGACAAGGACTCAGTGTAAACACCAGAAGATGTCTATGGACAAATTGGTTGAGTTATATGTTAGAGAAGTGGTCAGGCTACATGGGGTATCAGCGAGTATCGTGTCAGATCGGAATCCGAGGTTCATCTTAAGATGCTGACAGTCGCTACAGGCAGCGCTGGGCACTCAGTTGAGGATGAGTTTAGCTTATAATCCTCAGACAGATGGTCAGTTTGAGAAGACCATTTAGTTGTTGAAGGATTTGCTCAAAACATGTGTATTGGATCACTTGGGCACTTGGACTTATATGTTACCATTGGTGGAATTCACGTACAACAACAGTTACCACTCAAGCATCGGGATGGCACCATACAAGGCTCTGTATGGTAGGAGATGCTGGGCACCCTTGTGCTGGCAGTAGAATGGAGAATCAGTGGTACTCGGCCCAGAATTTTTGAAGCATACCATTGAGAAGGTAAAGGTAATATAGGATCGGATGCGAACCACCCAGAGCAAGAAAAAGTCTTATACAAATAAGAGGAGGAGGCCGCTTGAATTTGAGGCAGGTGATCATGTATTCCTCAAAGTTACACCGATAGCAAACGTTGGAAGAGCTCTCAAGTCGAGAAAGCTACCTCATAGGTTCATCAGGTTGTACCAGATCACGAGGAGGATTGGACCAGCGACATACAAGATTGTTTTGCCACCTCACTTGGAAAACCTGCACAATGTCTTCCATGTATCACAGTTAAAATGTACATTGCAGAGCCTACACAAGTACTAGAGGAGGATGATATTAAGTGCGCGAAGATCTAACAGTGGGAGTTGGACCGGTGAGAATCTTAGACTCTCAAGTCAAGAACCTCAGAGGGAAAGAGATCCGGACTGTTAAGGTCCTTTAGGCCAAAGCAACCCATTAGATGACGTGGGAGATGGAAAACCTTATGGGGCAATCATATCCACACCTATTTTCTAGTAAGTCCAATTTTCGAGGACGAAAATTTTATAACGTGGGGAGAATGTCAGACCTAAGGAATTTAATTAATTAATTAATTAATTAATTAATAAATGCGGGTACTAGGAGCTTTTGTAGCAATTAATGTTAGATTGTATGACATGTAATAATACTAGCTCAAATGGTTTAGAGTACTTAATTGTATTGAAAGGACTTGGGTTTGAGTCCTATGTATGCCATTTGTGTGTTACTAAGTTGACTATTATTTTAATAACAATATGCTTGATCATGATGAGTGATAATATAATCCTAGATTTATAGGAATTATCACAAAACATGAATTGGTTGATTTGGTTGTGCATTTGCTTTGAGATTAGATGGTTGTGTGTTTGAACCTTGGTAGACATAAAGTAAGTTTTCTTTTTGCTAAAATTACGTTTGGCAAAGATGAGAAGGGCTGAAAACCCTAGCAATCACGAGATGGCAGCCAAGAGGGCTAGAAAACCATGTCATAATGGTTCTTGAATGGTAATTACAACCATCAATTAGGGAATTTTCGTTTTATGATCATTAACCTTCATGAAAACATAATTAATAAACCAATTGAGGAAGAAAGGGAGGGTTTTGTGAATGCCAAGGGTGAGTGTTGTAAGGGGGAGTGTTATGGACCACTTGGAGAGGCTAGCAAGGATTGAGAGCGAGCTTGGAAAGGAGACAAATGTTGTAATTGTTGTGGTGCACAAGGACGTGAAAAATCCCAAGACTTAAGAAGGGAATCCAAGTTAAGGGAGCTGTGACTCTCGTTTTATATTTTAATTACATAATCCTGAATGGAATATGATGTATGATTGTCATTTTATCGCATTTTTCAAACTGCATTGAGTTTTTGGAAAATTTCCAAGAACCGCCTGGCAGGCTTGCAAAGCCGCCAGGCGATACATACCTTTTACATGCAATTTTAGGTTCCTTTGAGGAACCACCTGGCGGCATGAATGGGCCGCCAGGTGACACGAGCTGTGCCAACCAGTTTTCTAGATTTTGGATGAATGGCCTAGTGATGATGAACAATCGTTAGGCGACGCAAGCAATATGGCTCAATTTTTTATGTTTCATGGATTTTGGTTTGTCCTAATTGGCGAAGAAAGTAATGTTAATGATGTGTTTATTGAGATAAGAGGATTCATTGTGAAATTATGGAGTGGTGTGAGGAAATTGAATGATGAATGTGGTTAAATAAGAATGTTAGGGTTTATGAATTTGGGATTTTAGATTTTTGGATCAAATTAGGTGGAGAATGTTAACAAAATTTCGTTCGTGGAAGCCTTAGGGATGGACTGTGAACTTAAACACATGAGTGTAGTCTATTGAGCCAAAAATTGATAAAAATTGGAATACTAGGTTATGTTGAGGTTCATAGGTGCAGAGGGAGAATGTTGGGTTCCAGAAATAGAATGAACTACTTGGTGGCACCCTAATTGCCGCCAAGCGCTAGACCAGAATAGTGGAACTATGTGTTTGACGTACATTAGTGGTTGGGGAATTTAATCTGGGTCATTCGGAGTATTAAAAAGGAGTTTGGGATATGTTGGCTAGGGATTAAAAGGGATAAGCACTATATGAGGTGAGACTATATGGGAATGTTAGGTTATGGTTGGTTTTAACAGATTTGGATGCCATAATAGTGCCTTACAGGTTAATTAAATCAGAATTTTGTTGATGGGAAACCTTATATAAATTAAGAGTTATAGCTATTGTGGAAATTTCCTGAGTTGAAAGTGAGGTGTAATTATAGGTTGAGGTATAATTGCTACGTCACTTGAATTTGGATGCAGATCGAGGGAATAACTGAAACCAATATAGGTAGTATGAGTTGATTGTGGTATACTGTGAATGAGCAAGGTTGACTTCAAGCAAGCCTAATTATTAATATACTTGGGTTGTTGAACTTAAATAGAAATAGGAACCTTGATAATAAGCTAAGCACGTGAGAATTAATGTAATTAAATTCGTGCAGATTATTGTGGGCCTTGATGCCTTGATTGGGAAGTGTAATCTGTTCTGGGTGCCTAAAAACCAGTATTGCGCAAGTACTGATGCAGCGTCTGGCAGTGGTGTTTGACCGCCAGGCAATAGTTGCCAAATTAGAGAGGTACTAGAACGAGGGGCGCCTGGTGGTACAGATCGTCCCGCCAGGCTATACCTATAAAGTCAATGACATCAGAGGCGCTTGGCGCTTGGCAGTAGATGTGTTTCGCCAGGCAGTCTATAACGGAGTTTCGCCTTGCAGCTCTGGAGCAGTGCCAGGCTATAATATAGAGACATGACTTGTGATTTGTTGGCTTTGGATTGCGTAGTCTACCAAGCTTTGGTGATACCTTAAAGATCGACTTGTTGGAGTTTTTCTTAAGTTGTTGCTCGGAACGTATCCCTTGAGTTGTGGCTCAGAATAAGGGTTAAACACGTGGCATTCTTTGAGTTGTGGCTCGGAATGACATCTCTTGAGTTGTGGCTCGGGATGGCAGATGAACACGAGGAATCCTTGAGTTGTGGCTTGGATTGGCGAGTGTTACCAATGTGAGTGTGCGAGTTGTGGCTCATACGAATGGGTCCAGAAGATTGTCCTCCTCGGTATTTGCCGACGAGTTTGGTAGTCTTGGGACAATACGAACTACGTTCGTATTGGGAACTCCACATGGCATTATGGAGTGTGGTCCGCAACAGGTTTCCCGCACATGTTCTACAAGTTGTGGCTTGTAGGTGTGGCAACAAGTGTATCTTGAGGTATTCATTTAAAGACGTAGAGCACATGATGTTGCAAGTGGACTTGGTAAGGCATAGAGTCGAAGCGTGGGCTATCATGGGGATTTTTCTATAGAGTTTTAGTACTACTTTATGAAATTTAAGGAATTTGTAATCAATGATGTTATCCAACTTGAACTATGTATTTGATTTTATATTTTGGAGGATTTTTGAATAATTGATGTTCTATTAAATGTTTTAATTTTCCCACGTTTTTGGGAAATAGAGTTATAATAAATGAGGTATTATTCATATTTATTTCTTTTATTATTTAAACTAGTAATATTCGATCGAGATGTTACACTCCAACCCTTTTGAGGAATAAACATCCCCTTTTGAGGGAGAGATGAAACTTAATCTAAAAGGAGAGAAGGCAGAGGTTCATTATGGAGGCTGGAAACATTCATTGTTATTCTTTTCTTGTGTTAGAATGTATAAAAGTAATTAACTGATAACATTCATTTCTACTTATTTTTGTGTGTTTATTGTCATTAATAAATCAACTCTTTTCTAGCTTTTATTTTGTTATATTTTCAAATTTAGTGTGTTTTGTATTGTTTTGTGTGTTGTCCTATGATAGGATTTTGATTAGCTACATGTTATTTGGTTGATCGAACACCAGGTTCCCCTCAAAGTCACTGTTAGGGACGTTGTTGGAGTAATGAATTGTTGAACACACATGACTAGTTGTTGGATGAGGTTCTCTTCTTCTTCGTCTTTTTTTCACCTTGTATTTATCATAAAATCCTCCTTGAGAATTGTTTATGTTTGGGTCCAAAAGAATGTTATTGTAACGTCGTTCTCTTATCTACTCGCTTTGTACTTTAATGATGCTTCGTACAACACCTCCATGTTCAACAAAAATTAAACATAAATGAAAAAAAAAATTATAATGTATGAAAGAGATGAGTGTGAATGAAAGAGAGGAGGACATGGGTAGATGAATGTGACTGAAGGAGATACAAAAAAAATGCGAATGAAGGAAATATGTGTGGAAGAAAAAAATGAATGTGGATGAAAGAGATGAATTTGAACAAGGGCGGATGTTCTTGGGGTCAGGGAGGGACCATGACCCGTCCAAAATTTTGAAATTTTTTTAATTATAATATATATATATATATATATATATATTGGAAATTTATTAAATTTTTTAAATTGTAGGTAGTATATTTTAAGAATTGATGAAAATTAAATTGTATATTTGTTTATTTTTTATAAAGCACAACATTTAATGTTAATAGATAATAAAGAATAAAAATATTTAGGTTTAATTTCTCTTTTGCTCCTTGTTTTTGTCAAAAAATTGACACTAGGATTATATTAATTACATCAACAAAGTCAACCATTCATATTAAGAGTTTCAATTTTAATGAAAGAATCATTGCTCCGTTTCAAGAAATTTATCGTAAAAGATCAAATTGCATTAGTTTTTCAAAAAATTAAGACCAAATTAAGACTAAAAAATTGGAGGACCAATTTAACATTTTTAAACGAAAACATGAATTAAAAGAGTAATTAAACCAAATATTTATTAAGAAAAAATTATTTCCTTCTTATTGTCTTTTTAGTTTTTTCATAAATTGTAATAATCTCTCACTCACATATATTTTCTTTGTGTTTCATAATCGATTTTTAGTTGTGACTTGACTATAACATATTTTTCTTTTAATAATTACGTGTCCTCAATTTTTTATTAAATTATGATAAATTATTTTTTAATATTATTTACAAAAAAAAAATATTGATAGAGAATAAAAGAATAATTTCATTGTTTAAAAATGATAAAAAAAGAAACTATTCATTAAAACAATATAGATTCTATTTCTTCACATATTTTAAAGTATTATACAATTGATCAAATTGTTTAGTAAAGAAGCCATTTTTTGAAGCATTATACTATTGATCAAATCTAATAATTTCAAAATTATATTACTTTATCCCTTCCAACATTTTTTTTTCAAGATCTGCCACTGAATGTGGGTGAAGGAGGTGTGGGTGAAGGAGATGAGTGTGAGGAGATTTATGAATGTGAATGAAAAATATGAGTGTGATAAGATTAAATAGAACGTAAGAGAGAAAAGTGTGAATGAGAAGATTAAATATGTTCCTTTAAATTAAAAGTAATTTGGTATTAGCTAAGTAGATGGTAACTTAAATAAATAAAAATATTAGTGTCAACTTCTCCGGTGCTAATTTCACACTAAAAAAAATATTTATTTATTAAAAAAAATAATTTGATATCTTTTTAACTTTATTCTTGAAATTAAACTTTTGTGTTGTCTTAAAGTTTAACCGACTTTATTAACGTACGTCTCACATTAAGTGAACTCTGTCAGTAAATTGACTCTATTAGTGTTCAACATTATACTGGCTTTATTTGTTTTGGCTATACCAACTTTATTATCGTCCACCATTAAAAAAACTCTATTAGGACAAACTCTCCAATTTAATACTATACAAATATTTATTTGTTAAAAAAAAATATTATTTTAATCTTTTTTTAAACTAATCTTTTGCGTGATGTAGAATCAAATCAACTAACTCTAATAATATCAAAGTTTAACAAAGGCTAATGTTTAGAAGTTAATTTTAAGTATTGATATAAAGATTAAATCATCATTCACTCATCCTAATAAATGCTTGAAAATCATAGAAGAAAAACACAATTTGTAATGAATTAATTATCATCACGCCTATCCTTCAAAGATTAATATAGCCAAGTAAACAAGATTGATAAATCAAGGAATAACGTATTTATTAGCTCAATCACCGGAAAGGGGATATAATTCACAAGGTACAAGTCAATCAGGTTTTACAACAAAACACAGTAAAACCAGCAAAGTTCAACAACAACATACATATATGTTTATATATATTCAAGAAATTAAAAAACTGTGAGAATAATGACAACTATATGTCCATACAATATATATATATTATATATATATATATATATATATATACGAAAGTGATGATGAGTGAGTGGAAGCTAAGAAAAGTAGGGTGGAAAATGTGTTTCTGTACAATCAAAGACTGAGGAAGGGTGAATGGCGAACTGAACCACAGATCTGAGATCATCCCAATTCTCATTGGCAAATGTATAGTCTTCAACATTGTGGTTCCAAAATGTTGGGTAAGGGGTTGAAGATGGAGGTTGAAGATACAAGTGTTTCTTTTCATCGACCTGTCCGAAAACTGGCTTCAGTTGTTGCATCATCTCAGTGTCTCTGCAGATCAAATATGGCTTGCAATTGTCAGAATCTATGGTGCTTGTATTCGAATTCACAGTGTTGCTTTTTGTGTCTTTCAAATTTGGAGTGTACTTTTTGAAAGATGGGATGCGTTTGAATATCCTGCACAGTGTCCACACCTCCTGCAAAACACATTCATCAAACACTTTAGGGTTTTTTCTTCATCACCAACTATAATTTTATATTTATATCAATATCAACATGAAGAGTAGTGTTATATGAGAGTAAATGATGACTGAAACATCTTTACTTTCATCTTTTTTTTATGACATCTTTTAATATTTTTTTTTCTTTTTTTTTATTTCTCTCTTTTTCTCCTCGAAATGAAGAAATCATTAAATAAAATTATGGTTCTGGCAATTATTTCTCTCTTTTTTTATTATATTTTAAGAATCTTTTGGAATTATCTAGGAATGCACAATGCACTGAATTTTTATTATAATACGATTTTTTAAAATTTTTTGTTTTTATATTACAACACTTATATATTTATAGATTAACTAAAATCTAAGTAAGAAGAAAGAATATAATTGATTAAAAGATTCATTAATATCTTGAACTTAAAAAAAACAATTTAATGCTTGCTTATATATATATATATATATATATATATATATATATATATATATATATATATATATAATATATATATATATATATATATATATATATATATATATATATATATAGATAATAGATATAGATATAGATATCTTCCTTCGAATTTTGTTATGGTACCAAAATATTGATAAATTCTGTTAGACCTCACTTATTTGATGTGCATAAGGAAAAAAAAAATATAGGGTAGGTTTTTGTCTTTAAAAATAGAATATTTAATATTTAAAAAGAAAAAAAAAACAGCTTAATGGTTGTTTGTAGAGTGGAAAATATAGGGGTATAGATATCTCCTCCATTGAGATTTTATTGTGGTACCAAAATTTTGTGTATATATTTGTCTCATTCTAACAATTTTCAAATTTTGTTAGATCTCACTTATTCAATGTGTATAAGAAAAAAAAATATAGGTGTAGGTTTATGTCTTTAAAAAAATAGACAGAATTTGTTTTTTTCTTTTTCTGTGAAAGAAAAGTTGAAGACTGATTCCAAGGGACTGGGTCATGCTTAAAAATACGATTAAGTAATTAATTAAAGCGGAATTGCATGTGTTATGTATATATCATGAAAGTAACATTCAACCAAAATGTCAGTGTTCAAAAGGGTTGACTTGGCCATACCCATAAAGTTCATTACATGGTGGGACCATCCAACAAATAAATGAAATTAATTAATTTCACTTTGAGAATCACAAGGGAAGGGACCCCTAAAGTATAGGGGAAGCAACCACCACAAAAGTTCCTATTTCTCTTAGTTTTTGTACATTGCACAAAAATTGTAAAAGAAAAATACACTTTATATTAAATAAAAAGTAATTTAAAACAGTAATATACAATATCAATGAAAATTAGTGAAAAATGTTTTACACTTAATGGGTTATACATTATCACGACTGCAATAGTTATAGTAGATATTTTAATTACAGTACAAATATATTTCTGGATAACCTAAAATATAAAGTAGGGTTTATTTAATTTCTTTTTCTATTATTTTCATTTTCGTTAAAGAAGAATGCAAACCAAGTATAATTATTATTTTTTTTAAAAAAGCTCTTAAAATTAAAATTTTGTTTTTTACTGGAAATAGCTTTCACTTCCTACTCTGTATAAAACCTAACTGAATCAAACAATGTTTTAGTATAACGTAATCATTAAGTTAAGTTAGACCTATTGAAAATGGGTTCATAGACCTTCATATCATCTAATTTATTTCCATCTAACCTTAAATACCAAGACAAGAAAATTAATTTTGAATGCAATATCTTTGAAAAAACCTAACTGTTCTACAAAACCAAACTAAATTAAGTGGTCCTCGCCACTATGCATTTAATTTTAACTGATCCATTCAAATCATGACACAGTAAAATGTTATACACAGAACACCAACAATAAAAACTTTACACGAATCACATGTTAAAAAAAATTATGTAGGAAAGGAGAATTGCTGAATATGGAATAATATTTTTTTTATTTACTCTTTTTCTTTTTGCCAATTAATGGTTGAATGGCTCAACGCCTATTCTTACAACTAAAATTTGTTTCATTTTAATGTGTTCAGAATGATGTTATAGGAATGCAATTAGGAGATTAAACAGTAACTGGTTAAATATCTGGTTCTTAGTCATCAGATTCGATTCATGATTATAGGAAATAAATTTGTTGAATCCAGACTTTTGATATCAACAAAAAAAAAAGTTATTATGGGAGTGTAAGTAGTGTTGCAATCCACTGTAAGACCACCATAAAATGAAAAAATATTTTTAATTGTATACATCTATTAGCATAAATTATTTTCATGCTACTATTAATTAATTAATTATAATTAATTACAATGTGAAAATTTATTTGACTAAATGTTATTATAATGAAGTTAACGTGATTTTAAAATGATAAACTGTAGGAAAATATCACATCTTATAATATTAGTTGAATAAATAGACTAGTTCAATCAATATGAAAAATGAAATAGAAACTTTGACTTCATTCACACGTTATCGTAATTGTAGAAGAAGAAGAAAAAATGAGAGAAAATACAAACTCTCTATTTGACTACACATATGGAGGTCAATTGTTTCCATCTATCTATCTATACAACACGTATCCAATGATTTCTAACAAGTCAAATCATCTTGTAAATGAAAACAAAAATTAAGAAACTATATGGTTTATATTTTGTCTCCTCGTAAAATGGATTTGATTGTGCTACATATCAAGAATAATTAAACATTTATGGTTGGAAGTTTACCCCTTTAAGTGTGTAATATTTAAAATAATTATTGTTGGTTTCTCACTTTAATAATATAAGATTGAATTAGTACATTACAGCTATAATGAGAATACTAAAGAAAATTTCTATGTAATTTGCATATACTATGTTGTTTAAAAATTTGTGTATCTGATGGAATTAAAACATAGCATTAAAGGTAAAGTAAGGAAGAAGAAGTATAAAATGATGTATGAGAGTATAAAGAAAAAGACTTACAGCTTCATGAAGGTTATTGGTAACATTAGCAATGTTGGGTGGAAGACGAAACTCATGCATCATCCAATCAGTTTTGGTGCCTTTTCCAGCACTTCCACGATAGTACACCAAAGACTTCTTGAGGCCAATGCATTCATGGGGTTCCTTCACGCAGTATATCGACTTATCTATTCCTGTGGCTTTCCAAAACCCTGACCTTGTTACCCTGTTTGGCCTCACACTGTTCCTGTACTTCCTCCCTCTTATGCAGAAAAAGTACCATTCTTTCTCCCCAATTGAATTCACCTCTTCATGCATCAATTCCCACAACAAAATCATCATTATCAAATCATCAACTCAATACATATTTATGTAATTTTTACACTACTATTTTTTTTACTATCATTTGACACTACCTTTCACTACTATTTACTTTCTCTTTCTTCTAAAAATATAAAAGTTAACTTTTGTTAATATTATTTTACTTTTATACAAGTTGTCAAATTGTATCAAACAACATTTTTTCTTATGTATCATGTATGCACCGGCGGACCTTTAAAGGGAAGGGGGAGCCACGGCTCCCCCAAAATTTTTTGGAATTTTTGTAATATATATTTATATATATTTTTTAAATTATAATTATATATTATTTATATTAAGTTTATATTATGGAAAATAATAATAAAAAATAAAATAAAAAATGTAATGGAAATATTGATTTATAAAAGAGATTAGGGTTTTGTTTTTGTTATAAAATTTTTCTACCATGTAAGTTATTATGAAAGTGTGTGAGAAGAAAAAATTACAAAAAGATAGATTAGAAAACGGAGGTTAGAATATAACCCTTAATTATGAAATTTAAGGATTTTGTGTTTTCCTACCTATGGTAAATTTTGTAAAGTTTTGAATTTATATAGGAGAGATGATAAATTTATATTAGAATAATTAT
>Ga0214544_1005086_pt1 | contig 25843 bp, 11 predicted proteins | sample CNSS3metaG_FD_160074 | JGI IMG/M metagenome (GOLD analysis project Ga0214544, IMG submission 160074) | Root nodule microbial communities from cowpea collected in UCLA plant growth center, Los Angeles, California, USA - CNSS3 | ecosystem: Host-associated > Plants > Roots > Nodule | place: USA... | reverse complement strand
AATAACTCTCTATATATATATATATATATATATATATATATATATATATATATATATATATATATATATATATATAAAATCGTGTAAAGAGATGTTCTCACATATTTACATATGTACATACTTTTTAAATCTTTTTAAATATGTATAATATTATATTAATAAAAAAAATAATATAATATAATTAAATTAATATATAAAATAAAATTATATTTATTAAAAATAAAGTAAAATATATAAAAATTTAAAAAAAAATAACGGTGAATAAATAAAAAATAATAATAACTTTATAAAAGAATAACGATTAATTTTTAAAAATTTAATAAATAATTATATTTTAATATAGTTGTTGGTATATATATATATATATATATATATATATATATATATATATATATATATATATATATATATATATATATATATATATATTTATATTTTGATCGAAAAGGTACTGAATCCAAATAATTTTCCTCTAAGTTAGACATAAATATATTAGTTGTAGTTGAAGCAGAATCCTCGTAGCTGAGTTCCGCACAGGCATCATCAAACTCAACTTGGTTTGACCCTACGCAGGGCTAAAACATATCTTTTGTTGCTGTTCTTTTCCACAATTCCCTCTCTCTCGTCCTTTTTTCACTGCATTTTAGCGCCCAATACAAAAACCACATACAAATCCTCAGGGCCAACACAGAAGTTTCCATATTTATAAAAGTTCCCACCTCAATTCTAATCACAAAAATCTAGGGTTTTTTATCTTAAAAAATTATGACTGCTGTCCCTTTTCTTCCATCGTGATCTTCTGCTTCGACAAACTTAAATTCGTTCAGGAGTTCTTGCGGAGAATCAATGGGTCGTTCTCGTGGGAATTTTCATCACGCGGATGAGGACCCCAACCAGAGGTTTCTCTCTTTCAATTTTTCTTCTTCTTATCTTTACCTGATTATACTTAACGATTTTAGTCCTTGGTCCAAATGTAATTCTCGTTGTAAGAGAACGGATGACAATTACAATTGAAGCTTGATATGTTCTTGAATGTGTATAACTGATCGCAAATACAGTGAAATGCTATGCTTATTTTACACTTTGATGCTCAACTAAATCTTTCTTTGCTCCCTTTCCTTTTTTCCCATCGTGTTCTATCTGTTTAATTGGTTTTTTTGGCTCTGTAGATCAAGGAGAAAAAAGAATGCCGCCAGTGGAGAAAACTCTGAATCTGGAGCTGCAGGTAATTTTTTGCACTATTCTGCAGTATCTGGATAAGTTTGATCCTTCAATGTACTATGAAGTTATAGGGTTTATGTAAAAAAGGTGAGGTTCCCAGGGTTGTTTGATTGTGTGAAAATACATTAGAGCACACCTATTTATCTCCTCGCGGATTTGCATGGAAATTGCACAGTATCAATGGGTATGAATAATTCATAATTATGATTGATCAATTGCAAATTCTTCATAAGAGACAAATTTATATACATAGCCTATCTCACTTAATGGGTTTCCATGTATGTACCAGTACTACATATTCACAATGGGTGTATTATGATGTACTTATGTTGAACACTGTAGGTTTGTTACTTCAGTGTCACTGAAAGAACTTTTAAATTATGTTTTCAAACTTCATCAAATACAAAGTCTTATTTCTCAATGCACCTGCCCAATAGTCTTTTTGCTGAAGATATCATGTATGTGTGGCCTGAATTTCTCTTTTCATTTAAAATAAAGGACACTAGAAGAAAGGTTGTGTTGTGATTTGTTATGGTTGTTCTGGAAGGCTCGTGGAATGTCTGATAGGTTAAAGAAACCAAATTAATTGTTTTTCAGACATGTAAAACTATAGCTGCAGTAGTTACTTAGACCTTAAATTTCCTTGTTGGTTCATGAATATTGATGTTTGAAAATATATATTTTTTTGGTTTTCACATGAACTAGGTCAAGGAGCAGGAGAAGGGAAAAAGGCTCTGTACCATTGCAATTATTGTAATAAAGATATAACTGGAAAAATCCGTATTAAGTGTGCCATGTGCCCAGATTTTGACTTGTGTATAGAGTGCTTTTCCGTTGGAGCTGAGGTGACACCTCACAAAAGCAACCATCCTTACAGGGTTATGGTCAGTTACCATTAATCTTCCATCTTTTTGTTCAATGCTTTCTTAATTTAAAGATTTTTTATTACTGAGAAAGTTGTGTTATTTTTCGTGCTAAACTGCTACTTGATCTGTCTGACTGTCTCTGATAGATTACAGGATCACTCACTTAAATTTCATTGGAGTTTGTTCTGAAAATGTTTTGTTACCTTGTGTAAAATATGATTTAGATTTGTGAGAGTTTATCTTTAAATGAGTGTCCCCAACTGTTAAGAAAATTGTGTTATGTGATTCTATTTTGACAGGACAATTTGTCTTTCCCTCTTATTTGCCCAGACTGGAACGCAGATGATGAAATTTTGCTGCTAGAGGTACTTCAAATTTATTTTCTAGGAGTAAAGATAACTAGTGGTTTGAAACTGTAAAGCTTGTGTTCCAACAATATATCTCTTATTTGTATTGGATCTTTTGAGCGATAATTTTTTTGATTTTAGGGAATCGAAATGTATGGCTTGGGAAACTGGACAGAAGTCGCTGAGCATGTTGGAACCAAAAACAAAGAGTCATGCATCGAACACTATAAGAACATATACTTGAGCTCCCCATTCTTTCCTGTTCCGGTATGACGGGGCATCAAATGAAGCTGCAATGAATTCTTTTTAATATTTTCAGTGGTATTTTATATCCTGATCTGTTTTATTTTCTAGGACATGTCTCACGTGGTTGGGAAAAACAGAAAAGAACTTCTTGCCATGGCAAAGGGGCAGGGTGAAGACAAGAAAGGTTTGTCAAGATCCATGACATAACACTCATTAATTTCTAATTTAATGTCACTTGTATAGTATGTTTACCACTTCTTTTAGATGACATGAACTTGCTTCCTTCTACTTAAGTTTTTATGTACAAATAATAATGCCTGAATGCTTACAGCAGATTGTCTTAATATAAATGTACCGAATGACTCTGATTATTTTGCATGATTGATATGTGGTTTCTAATTATTTTGCATGATTGATAGGTTTTTGTGTTTTAGTGACATTTTCATATCTATTGGTCACTTTGACACAGGAATTTCCATGGGGGATCTTAGTTTAAAGGCAGAATCTCCCTTCTCTCCATCTAGAGCCAAGTAAGACTGTCATTTTTATATGCTTCGTCTCTCTTCTTTATACTATATTTTCTAACGTCTATTTGTTGATTCAGGGTTGAAGATTCACATAAAGCTGGCACTGCTAATCGTTTGTCTTCCAATTTGAATTCAGGTAAAGCAAAATAAGTTTAGAGCTAATTAGTTAACCATGCATCGACTTGCCCATTTTCATATTCTTTGGATCCCTATCTTGTTTATATATGGAAGAGTCAGATTCTGGTCCCTCGGGTAACACACACTCTGCCGCTGGTGCTAACCAAAAGGCATCTAATGTGGCCAGGGGAAAAGGTGGTCCTGGAGTCATTAAAATGGAAGGTATGCATCTTTGTGTTTGGTTCTTTGTCCTCGTTGATTTTTAATAAATTTTATCCTTTTGAATTTCACTTCCATCGAAAAACTTAAAACCAACTTCTTGGAATAACACCTTTTACTTTTATTCGTATAAAAGAGAGCTGAAAGATTTGTGTGGCATATTTTTCAACCATAACAATAACTTATATTTGATGAAATGAAGCAGTTCTTCCGTTACTAGTATAACTACAACTAAGATTTTGTGTATGCTGAACTAACATAAATGGGAACATTTCTTGCTTTAAACTCTTGACACTTCTGTATCTTTTTCTTCACGTAGTTTAATTTTCTATCATGCATGTTCTTTGAGGAAATTAATGACACTCTGATGTATTAAATTTACTAGTCTGTATTATTGGCAGATTCTCAGATAGACAGAGATTTTGGAGGAAAGAAGCCAACTTCCTCAGGAAATGAAGGCCCTTCTTTGGTAGAATTGAGTGGTTACAATGCTAAAAGACAAGAATTCGATACTGAGTATGATAATGATGCTGAACAACTACTCGCTGAAATGGAATTTAAGGATACTGACTCTGAGGAAGAGCGAGAGTTGAAATTACGTGTATTGCGTTTATATTCAAAGAGGTAAATAACTAATTTAATTAATTTTTATGTTTTTTTTAATCACGGTCAACTATTATTTTATTAATGTTATTAGGATGCTGTCATAAATGGATGCAATGAATGTATTATGTATAAGGATAATGTGCATATTCCATATGACGACACACTTATTTTAAGAATAGTATCATAATCGAAGCATGACAAATAATGTATTTAAAAAATGTATAAAAATTCTTAAAACACAATAAATGTATGACTGTAATCGGATCAATCCAAATTAAACTCACATTTCTTTGACATTATCAGATAGAGTTATAAATCATTGTCATCACACAAGCTTTGTGCTTCCTATGCTTTGATACTTCATCGATACGTATTGGTCATGTATCCTAGAGTATCCTATAGGGATTTGTGAAACAAATGGAAACATCATAGCATCATAGTCTGGATGTATTGACAGTAATAATTTTTATTCTATAATTGTTGCAGGCTTGATGAAAGAAAACGGAGGAAGGATTTCATACTCGAAAGAAATTTGTTATACCCAAATCCATTGGAGAAGGATTTAACACCCGAGGAGAAGGCAATGTGTCGAAAATATGATATATTCATGCGCTTTCATTCTAAGGAAGATCACGATGAGTTGCTTAGAACAATGATCTTTGAGCATAGAAGTTGGAAAAAGATTCAAGAGCTTAAGGTTTGAAACGTGACATTAAATTACTATTAACATTCACTTTTATCGTTCTTTCTCTTGCTTTTTGTCTCTTGGTATAACATTTGTAAAGAATAGAAAAAATTTCATCCCAATCAAGATTGCTGTAGTGAAATTGATACCATGTTAGATTCTAACTGTCAATTTTAACACTGCAGGAAGCCCGGTTAGCCGGTTGCCGCAATTCAGCTGATGCTGAAAAATATATCTCTTTGAAGAGAAAGAGGGAAGCAGAAGAAAATGCTCGAAGGACAAGGACAAAAGAAAGTGCTCAGGTTGGGCCGAGCAATCAGGGTATTCCAAATGCATTGACTTCTCCAGATTCAGCTAGTAAGGATCTGAGTGCAAGACCTGCAGGGCCAGCTACTTCTAGTTCTGTCAATGAGATGGATGCCATAGGATACAGTGGAGCAGATTTGCTTTCTGAAGCGGTAAGCTTCTGGAATTGAGCTGATATAAACTGTAATAGTTATCTAAGTTTATTATAAATGGTTTTGGCCAATTTTTCTTCAATTTTCTGAGGTCTGTTTTGTATGTTCTTCTTGGCAGGAGAAACGTTTGTGCTGTGAGCTAAGATTGTCTCCAGCCACGTATCTAAAAATGCAAGAGCAACTGTCACTGCAAATACTTGCTGGCACTGTGTCTGCAAAATCTGATGCTCATCAATTGTTCAAGTTGGATGCCATAAAAGTTGACAGGGTGTATGATATGCTCATTAAAAAGGGGATCGGTTTACCCTGAGACCTCTTTTGCTTCCTATCTGTAACTTGGAATTAGATTATTCTCTTCTAGCCTCCCATAATTGGAAGTTAGCTTGTATAACAGGATCATAGAAATTTTGCAGTGCTGTATTGTGTTTTATGTAGCTGTATTATGTTTTATGTACTAGATTTATTAATATAAATAATTTTATTATTTTATCTTTCTGATTTTCAAACTGATTTTTTAAAATTTAATAACTATAAAAAAATCACATACTTGTAACAAAATTATAAAAATTCATTTTATATTTACTTTCTATTTTTACATATTTTTTTTTAAATTTAATAAAATTAATTTTTATTTTTTTATTATTGAGATAAAAGTAGACTAGTGTACGTGTTTTTTTTTTTTTTTTAAATAGAAACATATACGACGAAAGCGAAGCCTGTTGTTCAAGTTTTTTTTTTCTTGGTCACAACTATAATCATGAATTAGAAATGTTTGCACACTGAGAATTTGACTACAGGCTTTTAGACTGTCTTAAGTGTTACGAAAATTGTGGCTTATAAAATATTTGAAGTGCCGTGGGTTCAATGACTCCACTTTTATACTGATTGAATGTTTCCATTTATCTAATTAATACCCACTCACTAGGGTAACTTATCACAGTAAAAGAGTTGACCTAATTATTAGGGGTTTCAATTAAGTTAACTTGTATTAAGACTTTGAATCATTTTAAATATGTGGCCTAATTATTTTTCTTTACCAGATTATGAACCTCAATAGCAATAGCATGTGAGAAAAATCCATTAAGGCTATAAAGCATCTAAGGGAATAAAAAAAGACAAGTTTAAAGTGGTGCTCCATTAAATAACATGGATAAGGCATAATAAATAAAATTAAAATAATAACCAAAGAAGAAAAGATTTAAATCTCGAAGTGATTGTGACACTAGTATTGTATTTTAATAGAAGAGAACAAAAATGCCTATTGGAGACAAAAACATTTTTTTTGTAATTGGGAATAAAATGTCACTTTTTTTCTCAGCAAAGGAAAGAAAAATAGAAACTTATTGTTAGTGTGATAATAATAATTTAAACATTTCATAAAACCAATAAGGAATCTTATTTTTAAAATTTCCATTTCTGAAAATGTGGTTTAGTTGAGAATAAACATTTATGGATATCACACTTCTTAATTCTAAAAGGAAAATTTTCCCCATACAATTCCATTCTAATAAATCAATTTAAAAGTGAACTGAGAGATCCATAGTAGTTGGGGTTGAACCAACTTAAGAAAACTCCACTTACACCTAATTCCTCCATTTGCCAGAAAAAACCGGAACCTTACTTAAGAATTCAAATCAGTTACTTCTGGAACGATAATTTAGATATAGAAGAATCTCGACATGGCAGATTTTGTAATTCTGTAATCTTGTAAGATTCATGGTCAAAAGCCAAAACTACTGAATATCATTACAAACTTTACTCATGGGCTAACTCTATAATATGCAGCTTGAACTGATATGTGCAGTTGCGCATCTACCAGCCACATTACCTAAATATGGAGCCTATAGAAGTTGATCTCATGAGCCCAAAAACATAAGCTATAATGCTATACACTACAATTATCCTTAAGTCAGAAACTTCAGAATCATTATCCTCTGCATATGCAACTACCTCAGGGCTTCAAATGGTTTATATACAAGCTCATTCCACCTTCAGGTAAAATCAGGAGAGAAAAAAATTCCCCATTTAGCTTCTATAATATATTATTCATCATGCACTTGTATTGCTTCTGCTGCATCAAGTTTTGGTTCACAACAATCAAAATTTTCCTTACTTGCCTCCCCGTTGTCAACATCATCACCATTGACATTATCATCATCCTCAGTTTCATCATCACTGCCGCTACAAGAGTTATTGTCCTTGTGTTCATTGAAGGTCAGAATTGTCTTCACAGCTTTGTCAGCTTCATCACAGCCACCACCAGAGTTATCCTTGTCCTCATGAATGGCATAGAGTGGCTCCCTCAGAGTTATTCCCTTCATATTTTCCAGATCAACAGGGATTTCCAAACCAGACGATTCTGGCTCAACCTTCTTAGAAAGTTCAACTTTGGGAATTGATGATGATTTACTTTCTAAAGCAGAGCAATCAGACATGGATCCAACCACCACTGCAGAATTAGCTGACATCCCGATGCTGGACCTGACATTTGAAGTTAAATAAGTGCAAATGTCAGGCTTTCCTCGTATATCAATCCATCTGTTATTGATCCAATCTCGGGAAATCCGAATGTTCTTCTGATCGACCTTCAGGAACCTCTCTTCACCTAATGAGAAAGTCATAACTACCAATTGTCAGACATAAAACCCGAACAAAACATGATTCACAAACTCACGGAGTCCATGAGCCAGTGAACTACATCACAATAATTAAAGAAAAAAAGAATGTATCCTACCAGGGGTATAAACTTGCAGGATTCCATCTCCACTGACATTAACTGCAGTTATGACGCCTTCCCACCATCCATCAGACCACCAGGCATCCACTGCTGCTCCAATCTCAAAAGTACGATCTGAATTGTATTCAGGAGGGCATGACCGGACTGTTAAGCGGCCTGAACATCGCATACCCAATTTATCAGGAGCTGCCACTCTAGATGCAGGGACCCATTCCTAAAAGGGTTAACAACAGGCTGAGAACCATACTTTTCACTAGAAATTTTTTTATATGATTGGACTTCTGTGTCCAAAAATTACTACAATCAGTAGTTCAGCAATGTTGAGATAAAGAAAAGAAAACACAAGCCATTGCATACCTCTAGTTTCTGTGCTCCGTCTATATCAAGCAAATCATCATACTGGACCTTCAGCAGCCTCGCAGACATGCTCAAGATTTTACATCTAAACCAGCATCCTCTAATGCCACTATCTTGACAAAGAACCTCTATCTTAGCACCGACCTGAAAAGACAGTTTAGGCTTTGGTCCAATAACCTTAATACCTACTGTTTTTCTTGATAGTTTTAATTTTAAACTAGGATATTTCAGTCCACATTTTGTCATTTGCAGACCAGGAAAACCCTTCTCAAATATGTGATCCTTAGAACTTCTAATCCTCTTATTGCTGGACCTTAAAGGATCGTCTTGAGTGAAGTTCTCATCATCATCTGTGTGTGACTTTTCAAACTTTGCCTTTCTCTTGGAGAGAATAGGACTATTTAAACAAGAAAGAACAGGCTGGTTACTATACCCACGCAACTTTGTAAGCGTGAAGGGCTTAAGCCTATTGTTTTTAAACTGCCTAAAGCATGTATGGATCTCGGATAAAGATGTATGAGGCACAGCAGCCAGGTATTTCTCATAATGCTTAGGAGTCAAAACAGTGGCAGGACCATTGACACACTCAGCGCTGATCACCTGAACATGAGGTGTGATGAAAACCTCTCCCTCTTGCAGAATCAGCTGTGGAATCACCTGCTTAACTTCCTGACCATGATGAAACCAACGCACCTTCACCTTTTTTTGTCTCTTCTTGTCTTCATACATATCTTCCAAGTAACCAAGATAGTGGTTTTCTTCTTCAGCCATAATATATACAAATGAGTGGACCTAAAATTTAGAAAAAAATAGCTTTAGTATCATAAAAATTAAACAATTCCAAAAACAGAAAAAGTATATGGTACCAAGAAGGTGGGTGGGTGATAAGCACCCAAACACTTGGGTAGCCCACCCTCATAGGCTATCTATTAAGGAGAACCAAAACACTTGAATACTCCATCAAACATCACATATTACTTGATGTGATATCTTGAGAATCATGAAAGTTAAACTCCTTCCAAAAACAGAAAAAGTATATGGTACCAAGAAAGTGGGTGATAAGCACTTGGGGAAGCCACCCTCAAATGCTATCTGTTAAGGAGAACCTAAACACTTAAATACTCCATCAAACATCCCATTTTACTCGATGTGATCTTAAACACCTCATAATACCAAGTCCCTATCAGAGCACTGCCGCCCCTAAGAGCCAAAGTCTTCACCTTCACAACACATTACTTGATGGCATTTCACTCAACTCAACTCCTTGTTGGTCTAAAACCTCCACAGGTAGCCCTTTCCGAGACACTGACAACCAACTTTGTTACTGCTTGATAAGTACTCAAAGTCTTAGGAAACCCATCCTCAAAAGCTAGCTATTTGAGGAATAGGAGAGAACCAAACACTTAAATATTCCACCAAATATCACATACTACATGATATGAGACTTAGGCACCTCATAATACCAAGTCCCTATTAGTGAGGAAAAAATTGAGATGTAATGAAAAACAAAATAATTTTCTCACATTTATGGCTGTTCCGTTCCTACAAAACCCTGAGTAGTGCTTCAGCTGTTTAGCACAAAACCAAGGACTGCCTGACCATTCAATATCCGAACTTTGGAATTTTAGTTTCCTAGAAATCTGCAGTACAAGAAACAAATGCATGGTTAATTAATCAAATGAAGATAGAAGGGAAAATATAGAGAGATGACTTCAATTAGTTGTCATTTCCTTACCATTTTATCAGGTAAAATCTTATTACTAACATTAATTCCAGGCACTAAAATCTTGAGAGATTCATCAGCTTGTGCTAATTCATCCAATTGTACACCTGTGACAGAAAGATTATGGTTGCTTAAAATGTCTTCTTCCCATAACTGCAGAAAAAACAGCTAAAAGTACCTTGTAGAAAAATAAGGACAAGACAAACAACAAAAATATCCACTAGATTAGGGAAAGGAGATTCATCCCGAAAAACAGTAATTCATTTAGCATCAAAAGGGCATAAAGCATTTTATTTGGACCAAGGGATCACATAACCACGTTAAGAGTGTTCAGATTGCCATTTAAGGCTTGCTAAACAGACAATCACACTTTCCAGTGATGAAAACAGAGAAGTAAGGTTTTTGTGTCACTGATGAAAGTTGCGTTGAAGGTAATAGTTAGAAAAACACATCCTAGTGGCATCCAACTCAACTCAGTTTTAATGTTAGTTCATCTTTGGTTCCTTTTAGCAAAATGTTAAAACTATTGGTCTTCTAAGTGTTTATACCTACCTAAAATACTACATAAATCTTACTTTATAGAAATAACAAAAATAGTGAATTGAAATAATTTTCTTCAATAGAAGGTTCTTGTCTTTTTTGGACCTCATAATAGTATTCTAAACAAATATGAAACGGCATGGGATAGCATGAAGTGTAAAGTTCATTAGCATCAATAGAAATTATTTATACATGGAAAAGATGTTCTTAAAACTTATTCAAGAAAAGATTGACATCACCAAACTACCCAACTCAATGCCATAATTGTCTTCATGGTAACACATAAGACCAAAAAAAATTTACCAATTTGTCAATGGATATGCTATCAAATCTTTCTTGCCATGAAAAAATAACTACAGGCTAGGCTCACTTCCAAATTAAAAGAGAAATAGCTTTGTCAGCTCCAACAACCAACTAGCTTTGTAAGAAGCTTGAGTTATATTATACATGTTTCAACTTGAGAGGCAGTGCTAAAGATATGATTTTAAAGGACAAAGCATATTGAAGCTAATTGTAACTTTGTTAGAGAAAAAGTTATATCTGGGAAAATTCTGATGATCACCTAGCATATTATATATATATATATATATATATATATATATATATATATATATATATATATATATATATTCACCAAGGGAGTCCTTGGATTAACTACATATGTGAAAAGCTTGGTACATATGACCTATATGCTCCAACTTGAGGAGAGTGTTAGAATACTATAGATATAGTAAATGATGATATTAGGATATTAGCCTAAAATAGGGTAACTAAATATTCTGTAATTCCATTGTGGTCGTCAACACTCATATTTCATCATATGCCTTCTTGTTTTCTCTCTTCTCAATAGGTACTTTCATTGAGAGTCAGGCTAAGGTAAGGGTTACATATAGGCTACATTAAGGTGCAAACTGAATATTGATAGGACACTAAAATTGTCAAATAGAAAAACCTACCATTGAGTAGTGTCAATAGAGTGAAAGTTGTTATGGATTTAAAGAGGGTGGCAATGTTAGGCATTCTACATTAAGTAGCATAAATCACTTCATGTAGTGCTTCGGTCCTGAGACTCTTCCACCCAATAACCTAGTTTTTCTAGTTGGACTCCTCATTAAGAGCACTTGGGGAGAGCTAACCCAAAACACAAATCTATTAGGTGGAAGAGCCTCAAATACAACATTAAGTAGTTCATTCTACTCAATAAGGAGCGTCCAACAAAGGTCACCGATCTTCAAATTGAGTCATGTTATGCCTAAATGTTAATGGTGGAGTGGCTCAAATCACAGTAGTCTACAAGATTTGCTAATGCAATGTCAAATATGGTACTAGAGATAGTTTCCCCCCTGACAAAGTGCCATTTCAAGCTCATATATAGAGGGTAACATTGAAAAATAAAGCAATTTGAAGTTGATCCATTTAAGGTTTTCCTTAGCCTCTGTACTTCAGAACCCTCTACTGCACTTGTCTGCAAGTTTATATAACCACACTATTCCTTACTGCTACGCAGCACTTTCTAGCCCTTTTTTTGGCATTGAGACTTTGTTCTCACTGGTTTACAAATATCAATCTCTTTCCAGATTAATTTTAGGCATTTTCTTCATTGTTGTAAGCAGTCCTCCGCCATTTCAATCTTATTTCTACTTCTTTCTTATAGAGACCTCATTTTGATTAGATATATGATCAAATTATATAAATGGCTACAGACCTCATCTTCCAAATTGATTATGTAGGATTGAGTTAGGCCTAAACACATTAGCTAAGATGGTACCAAAATCTATCCTAAAAAGGTTTCTGGGGTCTACCATTTCAAATTTGAGATTTCCAGTATTCGACGTGAAAGGATGTGTGAAAGATCCACATTGGCGGGAGATATAATTGAATTATTATAGTGCATAGGTGCATTCAAACATTATTTTTCAGATTAGGCTTAAGCCCTCTTTTAAGACTTTCTACTAAATTCTATCTTCAGTCTCTTTAAAAATGTTGAAGCAACAATGATTATTAACTTTAGGTGATTTTTCTTTATTTTTTAGTATAAGTTTATGCCTAGTTGTTTAGGCTCGAAATAGTGGCCATCCTGTTGTCCCTCGATTTTTTTGGGGGTTCACCACACCATGCTACTAGTTGGGATTGACTACTGAGGTATTGTACAAGTAAACCAAGAATAAGTAGACCACAAGACTTGTATTAAGTTGTCATGAAATATATATATATATATATATATATATATATATATATATATTATGAGTGGTTTGTCAACCCTAGAACCCTAATTCTTTTATTATTATTAGCTATATCTTCTTCAGTCTATCACAACTTACAAGGCTGGTGCCTTTTTCTGCCTTGCTTCATAATGGAAGCAAGCAATTCAAGCCATAAGGCCAGATTAAGTCTCTAAACAACGTTTTTCTAACCATAAGTGCAACTATAAATAATATTATAATGTATTAATACAATACCTGATAAGTCATGTTTTCAAGAAAGGAAAGAGAACAATAATTACATAAGTAAAATTACAAGCCACTAACCAGAATAACAAGCCAATCACAACTACTCTCATATTTATTCACTTAACATGAAAAACCTCAATGACAAATGTTAGCATGGCGATAACTAGTCATCCTTAGTAACTTATTAGGAAAAGTAACATAAATTCCATTAAATTTGCACTTAAGCAATTCAAATAAAATATTTGATATGGTATTGCCACTATTTTAAAATAAACCAATTTACTCAATTTTAACAAATCTTAAAGATCTTTAATTTCCAAAATAATTCACCCATTATTGTAATTCCTTGATACATCCGAAGGCTACATCCCACAAATAAGGCCATTATTGTAAATAACTGTAATGTAAGTGGTCATGCAGGGAAGAATAACAGGAGTTGACAAAATTCCTTGAAAAGATAACTCAAGGGAAGTGCTTTTCCGTTATTAATCAAAATAAGTCTAAAAGCTTTCTGAAAAAAATACAGGACAAACGGTTACAGATGAAAAAGATAATGACAATGCACACAGTAACTTCCATTAGGTGTCAATAAAAACCTTCACTTTAAAATTCCGTGAGCCAAACCATGCACACAGTAACTTCCAACACATGCATCCACATTTACTATTTCACAGAAACAAAAATAATCCAAAACAATAAAAAGATGTGATTGCATGCTGAAAACCTAACTACTGCATGTGAAACGGACAATTCCACCGAAACAAACAAGTGAGTTAGTTGACGTGACATGCAACCAAGAATGACATAACCCATATAACTCAGGGCAGACTTGACCAAATTCCTTTAATAGATAAATTCATAAGGGTAATTGTGCGGTCAATCAGACCAAGCCTTGTAGCTTTCCAGCATCAATATGAGACACCAGTCATTTTATAACCAACAACTAAAAACAACCAAGCTATTTCTTCATTAATCAGAACAAGTTTTGTCGCTTTCCAATGTCGGTGATACAAGACACCAGTTTATGACCTACTACAACTAACAAAAACCAAGCCATTATGCAATTAATCAGCAAAATATAGCACAAGCTTTACCAGATTCCTTTAATAGATAAATTCGTATGAAGTAAAGCTGTGCAATTAATCAGAACAAGCCTTGTAGCTTTCTGGCATTGATACAAGACATCGATCTGTTCATAACTATTAACTAAAGACAACCAAGCTATTTCTTGATTAATTAGAACAAATTTTGTCGCTTTCTGGTGTCGGTAGTACAAAGACATCAGTTTATTACCTACTAAATCTAACAACAACTAAGTCATTATGCAATTAATCAGCACAATATAGCACAGGCTTTACCAAATTCCTTTAATAGATAAATTCATAAAAAACAAAGTTGTGAGATTAAGCAGAACAAGTCATGTAGCTTTCCGGTGTAGGCGGTCTGTAACTAACAACTAAAAACAACCAAACTATCTCTTGATTAATCAGAACAAGTTTTGTCACTTTCTGGTGTCAGTAGTAAAGACACCAATTTATTTCCTACTAAAACCAACAACAACCAAGCCATTATGCAACTAAACAGAACAATATAGCACAGGCTTTAACAAATTCCTTTAATAGACAAACTCGTTCAAAGCAAAGTTGTGCGATTAATCAGAACAAGCCTTGTAGCATGTCAACACCAAGCAGTTTATAACTGACAGCTATAAACAACCGACCTATCTCTTGATTAATCAAAATAAGTTTTGTCACTTTCTCGTGTGGCACAAGACACCATTTTATGACCTACTACAACTAACAACAACCAAGCCACCATGCAATTAATCAGCACAGGTCTTGTAGCTCTCAGGTGTTAGTGCATGACTAAATTTTACTACCAACAACCAAGCCTGCCATCAGGCTGGGTAGGTTTGAAACTGCAGTACCAGTTGATATTGCAGGAAATTTGGAGCAAATGAGACCCAATTGCTGTCCTGGTGATCACAAAATCCTTATTGTTGTAGCTGGAATAACAGACCTTAGTGACAAGCCATTTTTTTCAAAACATTAGGGAATAACAAAACATACAATCTCCCTGGTAAAACTCTACAACAAGAGACCATGCACACAGTAGTAAGTAACATTCAGCACATGCATACACAATGAACATTCCATAGAACCATACAAATCACCCATAGAACACTCACAAGAGCCAAACTACCTGCATGGTGTGACCGATTCCTGGAGACCAAACAAGTAAGCCAGTCAACAACCTCACGCCGCGCCCTCCACTTGCAGGCATTGATTGGCTGTGTGGATCCATAGGCCTGCAAGAAATGGTCAGGGACAACATACATCATGTGCCTCACACTCCTCTCGGTCCCCACAACGGCCAGCACCGAATTCCCCAACGCATCCTTCAGATAGAAGTGAATCACTCGGTTCCCACGCTCCTGGCATATCACCTGCTCCTCCCACGCCACAAAAACACCCCCACCACCTACCTCCCCACCAGACATTCTCAAACCTACCACAGTCAGTTCCTCTACCAACGCAAATTGGACTAGGAAAAACCCTAACACAAACCACCACCCCCTAACTCAACCATCCCACAGCACCAAAACCAGTAAAAATACAGCAATTAAAAAAAAAAAACTAAACCGCAACGCAAAAGGGATCAAGTTCTGGAGAGAGAGTGAAACATCACCGCCAGAAATTAAAGAGTAAAACGAAGTGAGAGGAGCCCGGGAGTGAAGTCAAACAATGCCCAGCAAAAGGAGGAAAAGACGAGGAAAAAACACAAATGTTAGAGCGCATTCAAGGGAGTGTGCAATAACTAGGAGTGTGACCAGGTTTGTGTGTTTACGTGTGTCTGTGACGAAGGTTTTGGTGGGTGGGACCAGGTGGTTTCAATGGAGGGGTGAGTGAGACGACCCAGATAACAAACAAAACAAAAACAAGAAAAAAAAAAAAAGCTTTAAACTCTTGGGGAGGGGGTAGAGTATATGGTTGGGTCCCTTTGAGTGGGGAGAAAAAATGGGTAATGGAGCAGACAAAGAGAGAGACAGAGTTGAAACTGCTCTGCTATTGCTGCTGCTACCAAGTAACCTCTCTCTTCTCTTCTTCTGTTTCTGTGCCATGTGTTGTGAATCAGTGGGTTGAGAGAGGAAGAGAAAGGAGGAAGAGAAGAACTGTGAGGGTATTGTGGGAATTATGGTTGTTTTTTCCTTGAGGGATATTCGGGTGTTGCGACTACATTGTACCCACTGACACGTGTCTTTCTATTTGACTACCTTTTCTCCCTCCATCATGCCCATGCTGTTGCTTGTAGTTGTGTCCTATCTATACGACCGGTACTAAGATAAATTTGGTTATGTTTTCTCATTGTCAAGTTTTCCATCTTAATTTTCTCTTTCTGTGTCGTTTTGATGTTCTTAGTGAAGGTGACTCCCACTCAGAACAGAGAGGGTTGTAGAAATAGTCTACAAAATAGGTTTACACTTGTAGAAAGTCCCAACTTAAAGTTAAAAATTAAAAAAAAATAATTATATATATATATGAAAATATTATTTTTTGTAATCGAAAAGTGAGAATCATTGACTTGGAATGATCATATTGAAACATATTGAAAGTGAACGACTCTTGTTAGATAAAGTATTATTTACTGGTAAAATTTATCATCAGATCCGTGTTTACATCAAAATGTATTTGAAAGGTTTAATATTATAGCAGCACATTCTTTATTACTGTCATTAGTGAGAGTTTATTGAAAATTAATTGTAATTTCTTGTAGTCCTTGTTTGATGGATATCTTTTATGACTTTATAATTTTATCTATTTTAATCTGTAGTATATGTTGTTTAAATTCTGTTTTTAAATTAGAGTTGTATGGTTTATTGAATCACTTCAAAATCTCTTAAATATTTATAGATAATTTTGTTAAGGTTAGTTATTATATTTATTATTAGTTTTGGAACTCCAAATTTTATTTTTAAAATACACTTGAAAGAATTTATACTTAATCAACATTTAAAATAATATGAGATTATTAAATGTATTAAAGTAGTTTTAAAATAATATGGATTAACCTTTTGTTTGAAAATTATAGTAAGAAATTCATACATTTCATTATTTAATAATGTTTGATATGATTAACATATAAAGAGAGTATGTAGGCTCCTCAGTTAACTAACACAGAATAAACAAAAACAATACAAATACTTTAAAATAGATGTAACATTTTTATGTGCGAAAATGTTCAAATACCTCATCATTTAAAAAAAATTACACTTTATTGATAGATATAACATATTTAAACATAACTTATATTTATCTCTGTAACGACTGAATTCAAACTTCATCCATCGTAGAGATAGATATGCCCTTAATCACTTCTTTCACCTACAAATTAACTACTGTTTTAACTATTTAACTAAAAGATATTTTTAAAAATAAATATTTAAAAATATAAATATGTTAATTTACTTTTAATTTAGAAAAAAAAAAAACTCTATACATCTTTACTATTTATTTATTTAATGTCAAACTTGAAGATCAACATTCGTAGAAATATTATATTATAAAGATAAAGATAAAGTTCTTTTGTAAACCATTATGACATTTCTAATAAAAATTACTTATAATAGTTATTTATAAATAAAGATATTCATTTTATGTGATTCACACATATAAAATTCTTTGAAATTAAAGAAAGTTATTAACAACTTTCTTTAAATTTAATTAACCATGTATATATATGACTTATATTAAAATAATTATTTAATCATTAGAGATGTTTATATTTATCATTATGTTTTCCTATATTTCTTCATTATGATTCTAATCTAAAAATATATGCACATTTTTATTAAATTTTAAATAAATAATTACTTTTCCCAAATTTTAAATAAAAATAATATCAATATTTATTGTATTTTCATTTTATTTAGAAATCGGTAGAAATGATTGTGCAATATGATTATATAAAAACAATCGATAGGAATTGTTCTTACAGGGATCTTGTGTGTGAATATTTGAACAAGTACCAAAATTTTAGTAAATTGAAAAATATTGATGTATGTTTCTGAGGACTGAAAGGGTTGGAACACATGGGAATATCTATTTAAAAGACTCTTTGACACTCAAATACCTTTTATCTTTTAAAGTAAGAGATAATGAGTATGAGAGATTGAACATCTGGACAAGTGGCGAAATTTGAGTGGATTGGAGAATCCTGATGTGTGTATGCTCCTCAAGGTTGGAACACAAGGGAACATTCACCTGCAAAAAACTTTTTGACACTCAAGTTAGTAGTAAGAAAGTTTGAATCTTTTAGGGTAAGAGATAATAAGTATGAGAGAGAGAGTGTATAATAGTTGTGTGATAAAAATATATAATATAAATAGAATAACAAATAATATAAACAAATATGACATTAATGTTATATAACATGATATATACCAAATATGCTGTAAATATATAATATTAAGGAATACCATGACATAATCAAACTACCGATATTTAGTCATATATACGATTAATATATGAATATTTGCACCTACAAATATATCTCATAATATCTTCTAATCACTCTAGGTTGGTAAAACTGAATGAGTTTTATTGAGCTGCATCACTTAGCATATTTGTTGAGTAAGGTATTTACGTATGGCCTCAAGCTCGGAAGTTTGATTAGTGTAAATGAAATATTTCTTGCGGCTGTGACTGGCTTTTTAGCCGAGTTGTAGTCGGCTTTATGTTTGCAGGTGGATTGGCCGTTTTGTCAGATTGTGGATGGTCGTCTTTGACCAATGATGTTATCTTAAGCGTATGGAATTATTGACTTTGGCAGGATCTGATGCCGCTTATCTGAGCAAGCTTTATGTTGCCGACTTATACAAGCTTTATGTGTGCTGCAGACTTAGGCAAACTTGGGTGTCGCCTTCTCGAGCTTAATTTAATGTTACCGTCTAGTAGGCCAAGGTGTCGCTTGAGCGGCTTAACTTGTGTTACAATCTAGATAGCTCAAGGGTCACGTTTATGGGCTTGTGTTGACACCAGGTAACTCGGGTGCCACATTTTATGGGTTTGCTATCGTTTAGATAACTCAGTGTCTCAAGGACTTTGCTTAGGTTATTGTCTAAGTATCTCAATGACTTGTTTGGAGTTTTCATTTATGTTACCGTTTGGATAACTCAGTGCCTCATTTGAGAGATTTGCTTATGTTATTGTCTAAGTAACTTGGTACCTCATTTGGAGGGCTTCAATTTAACTTGGTGCCTCGCTTGGGTGCTTTTCATTAATGTTATTTATCTAAGTAACTTGGTGTCTCGTCCGGAAGACTTCTCATTAATGCTACTTGTCTAAGTAACTTGTTGCCTCGTTTGGAGGGCTTTTCGTTAATGTTACTTGTTTCAAGTAACTTGGTGCGCTTGTTTAAAGTAGTTTGGTGTCTTGCCTAAAGGATTTTTATTTTAATGTTATTAGTCTAAGTAACTCAATGCCTCGCCTTGAGGACTTTTGTTTAATATGACTAGTTTATGTAATTCAGTGCCCTACTTGGATGCCAAATGTTCTTACCGAGAACTTGAGGCGAACCTTTAGACAAGTGACATGATCTTGATGATTTTGATAGACTTAAGATCTTTTTGTAAGAAATAATGAATATACGAGAGTGTGTGTTTTCTCTGAGTAATACTAGTAGTATTTATAGGATTTTTTGACTTAGAAGTCCATGTGATAAACTCTTAACCTGATATCAAATAATGTAAGTAAAATAATAACTTACCTTAATTATGTAATAATTATGATAATGTTGTGTCAACATACCTCTTATGTAAAGTATGTTGCAAATATACGATATTAAGGAATATCATGGAATAAACTAAGATTTGGAATATTATGTTAATATAAAAATATTAAATCTTGTGAAAATATTATTTGATATCTCCATATTATTATGCTTAATGGGCCTTATTGAGTCTTGGAGGTGCATATGTTCCAATTCCAAATTTGATGATATAATCATTGTTAATCATTATATATTATAATTATGTTCGCTTTGAAATATGTGTTTTATCATATTTTGTTCTTAAAAAATATGTCAATGGAAAGAGGAAGGGAATTTAATTCGTCTTAGATGTCAGTTTTTAAGTGATAGAAAATTATTGAATGCGGTAGGAACAACAATAGAAAAATGAGTCATTATAATAACTATCCAAAGAAAAATATGGAGAATAAAATCAAAAAGAAAAAAATAATTAAAAATTAAAAGTTTTAAAATAAAATTTTAAATATTATAAGAAAAAAAGTAAATGATTTGGCTTAGAAAAGTTACATCTATTATAGGCTTCTTTTAGAACACGCCACACTTTAATTTTAAATTATAAATAAATTAACATTTGTGGTATTTTTTTATTTATATTTATGTTTTATTAAAACAACGTAGAATATAATATTAAGTTAATAAATATAATTATATCTTTTATTCTGAATTAACTATATATTATATTAACTTTTTCTATAATATTACTTTTATATTATTATTATTATAAGACTTTATTGGTTATATAATTTCAATGACATATTTATTATGTAATAATTAAAAAAATTCAAATTTTGTTTATAAAAAAAAAATGACACGAGGTTTATTTTAAAACGATTGGAAAACAAAAAGGCCAGTACATATTTTTGTCTGCTACTTTTAATAAAATATTTTTAGAATGTAATTTTTGTGGCTAAGATTATCATATAGTTAGTTAGTTTTTTTGTTATTTCAAATAACAGCTTCTATTTGATTTCCTCAACCATTTCTTTGTAAAGTTTATCATACACAAACTTACCTTCATGATTATAAATATGGGAGTTGTTATTTTCGAATTATACTTAAAATTTCACCTTATATGTACATATTATAACCAAATTTAAAAATATAACAGCATCATAATAAGACTACCACCTAAGTTCCTATAATCGGAATTTAAGATTTCCCAACGATTATAATAAATCATCTATTATTAGTATTGGAAACCAAAACTCAATGTAATCTCTAAAATAGAGCAACATATAACTCTTTATTATATTTTCTCATATTTTTATTCGTTACCTGTTTGAAAAATGAAATTAGTTTTCTATAAAGGACTTTTTTTTCCAACAAACAAAAAAATATAAAATTTTATTTTTCATTTTAATTAGTTCTACAATTTTTTTATTTTATCCATTTTTATCTTAATTGAACACAGTAACCAAGTGAAAGCATTCATAGAATATGAGAAGACACCGTGGAATAAAAAAAAAGTAAAAATGTGATCGTTAGATGTTAATTTATAATTTCAATCTTTTGTTACTAAGTTAATGTAATAAAATGTAAATCTTCCTTCTTTATTTTTTTTAACCGATTCAGCTTCACATTTAAAAGAAAACAAGCAAAACTTAACATTAAATTAATATACACAAAAACAATCTTAATTTAGAAAATAAATAAAAAAAACCTAAAACCCATAATGTAGAAGGAAAAAAAAAACACTATGAATTATTTTCTATCTCAAATGATAAGAGCGGGACAAAATTTGAATGTCAATTTACCATTTAATATTTTTTAAAACACAAATCAAATTATAGTTTCATTTTTTCATTGTCTAACCATGATAAATATCAATTATTTATCTTAAATATGGCTTTTCCATTCTTCAATTTACTTGCATAATTTGTGTGTTAAATTAAAGAAATTATATATTTAAACATGGTGTTTCTATTTTTTAAATATTAATTAGCAATTAGATAGATAAATATTACTTTAAGCTAAGTTAAACTTAATTGAAATTAAAAAATATATATAATTTATAGTAAGTCGACATTTGAGGTTAACTTTTTTTAATTAAAACAGAAAAAAAAAAATCAAGTACATTAATGTATGGTCCAATGAAAACTAAAAAGTCAAATTGAACGTTAGAAACTAAAATTCAAACCCTATTTATCGTTTATATAAAAATATTTTAACTATGATACTTTAACTGATCAAAAGACAAAATTTTCAAGCTCAAATGTGTATATCAGGGTTTTATTTAAATAAATTCATCTATAAATATTTATAAAATAATAAAAAAAGACGAAATCTTTTTTATAAACTAAAAGAAATTCTAACTAATTTATACACGAAATAAAAATTAGAATTAACTAATATAAAAAAAAAACTTCTATAAACTAGCTTCTATATAAATTAGTTTTAAGTTTTGAAAAATAGTGTAGTTTTTGTTTTGATGAAAAAATAGGAAGCAAAGTTTCGAAACATGGCAGTGATGATTTGAACGTAGTTGAGGAATTGAGAAAATGGAAGGGAAAAAGAAAGAAGAAGATGGTGGGTTCCACAGGGTTAATGAGAAAGATAAGGGATGAAGAAGATAAGGTTTGGTGAATTGTAGGTAGCAGTAGTATGGTTGCTGTCAACAAAACCTTCATTTTCATCCACAAAACTCTTAGTGGGACACTGTCACAACCACAACAACATCAAAAACCTTCAAAATCACTTCTTAGGATCTTCAACATCACATGCATCTACAAAAATTGAAAAAAATAGTAACATCATAGAAGTAAAAGAATAAAGTAATTATAAAATCATTGTAAAATAATTGTTACTGGTGTAATCTTCTTCCGTGCTTTGAAAGTCATATTTTGAATAAGTCAGATAGAAGATACCGAGGTAAAAATGATTTGAATAGTATATATATTTGTGTGAGTAAATATATTATATAATATGATTTTTATTTCATATAAGTAGAACAATTTATGATAATATTATTACATATTTTACAAAAGAAAACACATGTAACTTCTTAAAAAAAAATAATATGCGAGTTTTATTTTTTGGATTGGTGAATCCAAAATCTAGAATTAGACTTGAGATTATTACCGATCCAAAAAAGTATATATAGTGAAAACGAAGGGCACAGTATAGAAATAAAATTTTGGACTGCGAAAAGCAAATGAGTATCGTAAATTAGGTTCAGATTGACTCTATAACTAAACCATAACCTCAAAAGCCCACTGGACTATTGATTCTAGATATTCGATTCGGGAAATTGTAAAATACACATCCTTAGTTGTTTGTTGAGCTTAATTAGTCTTTATTAAGAAAATGAATTTGTTCTTAATATATATATATTATTACATTTATCATATTTTATTTTATATTACCTTTTGTAAATGCGAGTCAAATTGAATATTTTATATAACTAAAAAAATGAGTAATAAGAAAAAAATAATTAATTTAAAAGAAAATATTATGTTAAGATGAACTTCGTATATTGGTGTTATATATATATATATATATATATATATATATATATATATATATATAGTTATTTATTCACACTATTTAATATAATTGTAACACATTTTTTCAAGAAAAAAGATGTAAACGATTTATGAAACTTAATTTATACTCTGTACTGTTGATCATCTAGTTTACCTTATGAAACGGAAAAAATAGATTTTCTCTAAAAATAAAACACACACCATACAAAATATTGTCGTCGTAATTAGAAAACTATTAGCATTATTGGACACAAAGAGTTTGCTAGTATTAGGCAAATATCAATAAAAAGACCAAACTTTAATTAAATAGCGGAAAGTTTTTAAATTCTTAACATATGAAATACTATATGAAAAATGATTTTTTAATAATTAAATTTTTACAACTTTTTCTTATAATCTGATATTTTTAAGTAATTTTTCATGTTTTTAATTTTTAATTTTTTATATTTCAACTTTATTTAAAAAATATCATATTAAGTTATGAAAAAAAGTTGACAAAATATCATCGAATAATATATTATTTTATTAATTCTTTAACAACAAGCAGCACACATAAAGCAATCATTGATAACAGCACATAACATACGTAGCAATTAAAAAAGTATATGAAGAACCACCCAAGACAACTTGACCTATTAAGATACTCCAAGCATCCCCACCCACGTATTCATATATGATAACTCTCTGGACAAGTAACAACCCAATTTCAAACATCGCATCAAATATACGAATACCAAATTCATAGACATGTCGTAAGGGATTGTTAATTTCCTTAATTAACGCGAATAATGCGCACTTTTTTGTCTTACACAGGTTACTGTGTGCACCTTCTCCTATATATATATAGTTTCTGTCTATGCAGTATCTGTTTCTCAGAGGAACACAAGTTTATAAAATGGCTCTTAGATGGCTTCTGCACTCAGCTTGCCATCTCGTGGGGTACCCTACGAAGGAAGAGGAGTGCAAGGAGAATGAAGGGTACCCTAATCCTTCAAACAATTTGAAGGAGCCTTGTTCAGGGTTTGAAATGCCACTTCACTATCCACGCTACACCAGAGAGGAGTATGAGAGGATGGAGGAGTGGAAGGTGGAGTTGCTTCTGAAGCAATATGGATTAAGTTTGGAGGGTAGTGTTGAGGAGAAGAGAGATTTTGCAATGGGAGCATTCTTGTGGCCATGATCATTTTTTTTTTCTCTGGAAAAGTCTCTGTGGTAGATGCTGGCGATGGAAGTTTTCAAGTTTTGTGTACTTGAGCGTGGTATATGATGATGATGATGATGATGCACGTGAATGTATAATAAATTGATAATGCTGTGGTAATATGTGTTGTTGTCCACGTACACTTGTATTTGTTGCTGTGTTAATGTATGGTTCGTGAATATTGATGCCATGGCCTTGTTTTTTTTTTTTTGGGGTTGACGTGGTTGATGGTGATACGTGTCGGTAATGTGGCAGTTCTCTTTCCACGTATACCTGTGCTGAAATAATAACACTTGAGATTAATAAGTTTTTTTTTAGAGACAGTTTCTTAAGAAGTTTTTTTTTTTTTTTTCTTAAGTAGAAATCAATCAAATATGGAATAAATGTATCAATGGAGTGATCTAAATGACGTTTTTCGGCTTAAGAAAATCTTTTATTACAAAGAACTGTTCCTTTCTAATAAAAACACGAATTTTCAAGTAATTTTTTTGAAATATAATTAAATAAAGCAAAAAAAAAGGATTTAAAAACAATATTGAAAAAATGATTATGTGTTTTTTGAATCATATTGTGACACTATTATAATCGTGAAAACGTACTTTAGAGTCCACAGAAAATGGTTTATTTTTATTTTTTTATGAAAAATTTATATTACAAATATGCTAAAGTTTGAGTTCTTTTAAAAATGTTTAAGTTTAATATTTTAACGTGTCGAATATAATTATTTTTGAAAAGAAAACGGTGGCACAAATTACTGAGAATGTTCGTGTACAATTTTTATGGTAACCGTTATAACGAAGCAAATATAAGTGACAAATATTAAATTCTAATACGGAAATATTTGGTAGAAAACAAAACTAAAAATGTGAAATTAAAAATTTATTTCTTTTATATTTTTCTGTTTTAAATTTAACGTTATCAAAAATGATTTTTTAAAAGTTTCTCATAAAAGAAATTCTACAAACACGTGAGAATGTAGCTTTTCTAAATTTAAATTAAGACAAAAATTGATTTCAAGAAAACTTAGATAAATATTCTTCTAAGTAATATTTTTTGAATATTTTTTGTTAACCAAATAAAATTGAATTATTGTTATTTCAGATAATCGGGCGATTTACAAAAATATATGAAAAAAACTAAAAACTTGATCATATATTTTATTAAATAATTTAATAAAAATGATTTGATAATTGTTATCTTGCAATAACACGGAACAATCTCGTGATATGCTTAGCTAAAAAGTGTGTATATATA
>Ga0214544_1005085_pt1 | contig 25846 bp, 10 predicted proteins | sample CNSS3metaG_FD_160074 | JGI IMG/M metagenome (GOLD analysis project Ga0214544, IMG submission 160074) | Root nodule microbial communities from cowpea collected in UCLA plant growth center, Los Angeles, California, USA - CNSS3 | ecosystem: Host-associated > Plants > Roots > Nodule | place: USA... | reverse complement strand
TATATATTTTTTAGATTATTTAATAAATTATAAATAGTTTAGTAATTTAAGCGGGGACGGGTATTTGGGCGGGTATATATATATCCCCATCCTCATCCCCATCCCCAGTTGAAAATTTCGGGTATTATCTATATCCATACCCATACCCAGTCAAAGCGGGGATTCCCCGTCAAAACGGGGACGGGTTCGGGTGATACCCACGGGCACAGATTTATTTGCCATCTCTAGCTAGCACAAAGAAAATTTCTTGTATCCATATTGGACCTGAAGAAGTCAAACTCTTGTCAATTTTTCTTGTTTTGTAAATGAAATAGGAAGGAAAAAAAATATGAAGTTAAAAAGAGTATAAAATAATTAATTAAATATTTAATTATTGGGATGATATCTATTTTGTTATAGTTGTATTAATTTGGTAGCTTCTCAAATGTATTATAATTTTTTACATAATGCTTCAATTCAATTAGGTCTATTTTATTTGAGGATGACTAACGTCGTCAACTTAATTAAAAGACTTAAAAGATTATACTAATTTAAACCTGTTAACATTTGAAATATATTTTTAAAGATTTAAATGAATTGCTAAATATAGTTAATATTAAGAATTTGAGGACATATTTTCTAAATGTAATAAAGTTATTAACTTGATAATTAAATGTTGTAATTTAAGCAGTTATTAACATCTATTGATTTAATTTATACAATAAATTAAAAGTTATAATTAATTATTGAACTAAATATTAAGAAATTTATTCAATTAAGGAATTTATTTAAAACAATTGTAATTTTAAAGGTTAATTTAAAGTTTGTATAAGGAGAAAAGATGAAACATAACTCTCATCAAATTAATATAATAAATAAAGAATAAATTAAGCATACAAGGAGAAGGATCAACATGAATAAATTTGTGCTATATTTAACAGCAGATGAAACGAAATAAATATAGTCATAAATTATTTGTATAAACTCTTCACTATTATTTGTATAACTATGTCACTATTCTTTTTAATCATGTTTTTTTTTTATCTCCAATACTTGAATAAAGTTTGTTGCTTAATAGTAACTCTGACCCCAATGATCTGTTCATACAAGCTCAAATCCTTTCTACAACGACATTAACATTCTGTATATGTCATGGTGTGGACTTGAAAATATGCTACACAGCCATAAAATCTCAGTTTCAATAAACAAATAATGTAAATCCATTGACAAAAATGTGAAGTAAAAAAGGAGAAGATTCTAGTTTTATGCTGAATTAATGTGAATGTAATGTCAGCTTAATAATTAAGCAAGCTAGTTGTATGGTAGTGCAGCTTTATGCTATTCTTATTGTCAAAAATATTCAGCGCGTAATAACTAAGCCACCATGCACAGCATAGCCACCTTTCATGATAACAGTAATATACCATTCCGAAACATGACACTGAAGAAGCAGAGGAATCTAACTCTTGTTACATCTATCTTATAAAGGAACAAACTTTCAATCTGAACTTAATTGAGTTTTCTCTTATCTGAAGCATTGCTCTCTCCTCTTCTGTCATGAAATCCTGCATAAGCCTAAAGCTGAGGTTGAGGCTTCCACCTGCCAGAAAGGCATGGAAGAGCTTCACTTCTACAATTGGTAAACTGAGTAAGTCCAAATCCAAATCCATGAAGAAACCTAGAAAGCCTTCAAAACCTATCACCAAACTTGCTACCTCCAAGGCCCCTCCAAAGTTCATCGTTGGCAAGCGTTTTTTTCGCCACAAAAGGTTAGTGACAGTGAGAAATTTGATCTTGGGGTTCCACAAGAAGCCTGCACCTGTGTACATTGATAAGCTCTTTAAGGAGCCTTCATGTGAGTTGGTGGGGCAGTTGAAGTTGAAGCCACCCACAGCACAGAAACCACGAACTAAAAGGGTCTCTGGGGAAGAAGGAACAAGAAAGAGTGGTGGTAGATCTTGTGGCTCAGATGGTATGTGGGAGTCACTGGCGTTGGCGTCACCTCAGATGCAGGGAATAGATGAACGAGCAGAGGAGTTCATCACTAGATTCAGACAAGAGATGGCGGCGCAAGAGATGATAGCAAGAAATTTGTAGCACATGTTCAGGATCTTAGTGAAGAAATTCTGGAATGTACATGTGAATAGAATTCTTCAAGGATCCAAAAGAAAGAGTTTTATTCGATGTTTATGTTTGTTAAGGCTTTTTGTTTGACATCCAAAGTTGCGATGATGCATATTGGAGATTAGTAGTTATTGAGTTTTTTTGTGTTTTGATATATTTTCATCTCTTTAGTTGTTAATACATTCAAACTCATCCATGAAAGAAGAAGCTTTTGACATAACAATTACAAGAACACAGAACATGGTAAAACTGAAAAACAAAAAATGGGATTAAAGAAGGAATGAAGATTAACACACACCTTAATTGAAAGACCAAGAATAAGAGTAAAGAGGAATTTTCCACTGAAAAAGTTATTCAAGATAATAACTAGTGATAAAAATTTTCATATTCTCAAGGCATTCGAAATTCTCAACTGATGTAAGAAAATTCATATCTCATTTCTTTCTAAAATCATCTTGTTAAAGAGCATCAAAACTCGATAAGCAACATATGTAGATGTATGATCAATGGTGTTTAACTTGATAATTAAAAGTCGACAAAGTTATTGACACAAAAATACAACCAAATTCCATAGAGGAGACAATTGTTGGGTAAACTTAAATGTGAGTAGTTGAAAATTGCTATATTAATTATCTAGGAGATTGTAAAAGGTTGAGAGTAGTATTGATTAAGCATGCAATAGAGTTCATTAATTGTGAATTAGAGAGTGATTATATTTAATGAATGTAGTTGAAGGATCATGTCCAAAGACTTACAAAAGGATCATATAGTGCTTGATTGAAAAACACAACAAATCTGAATATAGAGAGTATTTATCCAAAAATCTTGTTTGTCAACATCGATAAGACACAAAGAATAACACTAACAAATATCAAACATTAAAGCATAACAGTAGTATGGTTATCGTAATTTTTTCTTTTATGAAAGTTTTTCATCTTTGTTAACTATTCTTTGTCCTTTTATTTTCTGTTAGTGTGCTTTCATGTTCGTAATTATTTAGAATAAATTTACTTTTATCGCTACCCAGACAGAATTAAAATTTACTTTTGTTGTAGGTCTCGACAAGATAATCCAAACATATTGGGGCTGTGTTCTGTAATTCACAAAGGAAATTTATGAAAAGTAGAAGGCTTTCAATAGAAATTTTAAAGGTGTAAACAGTAATCTCCTTTCAAGATTGCTGTAATTTGGGCTGTTTTGGACAACTTTTTAGTTCCTAGTTTGTTTCGGCATTGCAACGTTGAAGAAGAGAAAAACATTGTTGTCGGACATATTGAACAAAAAATAAAAGATCGTGCATTACCCCTTTTTTGACTTTTTGTTATTTTAACAAGTTATAATAGACAAAAGTGATTTTAATGTTACTCACAGTCTTAATCGGTAAAAAAGTGACACACTACAAACATAAGGGCATTTGATCGATATTTGACATATTTTATTCTTTTATTATGTAAAACAGCATTACATTTTTTCCCTTTGCATACGATAAGCCTACAATCTATGTTTTTTTATTAGATAGATCGATAACTCCAAATCTTTGGTGAGATATGATCACGACCTATTCTAATTAAAGAAAGATGGTGGGCGCGTGTGATTAATGGAACTAATTATAAAAAAAGTGAAAATGTTAAATACAAAATATACACAACAATTTTCTGAAACCATATATGTAAAAAAAAAATTATATAACAATTTGTTCCCTTTTAAGAGGAAGAAAAATATAGAGAAATGGTAATAAATCGTATTGTGCAATGTGTCGTATTATTTGTAATAAGTTTTGTGATCTTATAAAAATAAGTTTGTTGATTTTTACTTTAATTATTTAAAAAAAAAAAACTGTAATGAATTAACTCTACACGTTTAATAAAAATAAACTCTTCTTCAATATGTATAACTCCTCATTAAAGGTACAAGTGATCTAAATCTCCATAAGGATGATACAAAAATGTTATTTGCTACAAATGTTAAAAGCTTAATAACAATCATCAATGTATACACAGTTTATTACTAGTTTCTTTCTAGTAACCTACGAATTAACGAGGACAGACATCAATTAATTCAAGTCCAAACAAGAGAACAAAACAAAGAAATGTATGTTTTCCATGGAAGGATTTGGTAGTAATTAATATATAGCTAACATCATAATTCAAGTAACTGGTTGAATTCCTCAGCTCTGGCGTAAACGTTACACCAAAAGTCCATGCCATCGCTCATACTCGACGAACTACCATCTATAAGCACCCCTACTTCTTCGCTAGACAATGGTTCAAACCGACCATAATCAATGCTCGGATATCCACTTGTCTCACCGGAACTATAGTCAGATAACAAAACCTCCGACCAGAAATCCTCGTCCAGTGCAAGATCGTTCTCCGGCGTGTCAATATCATTAACATGCAAGGACATGTCACAATTATTATTATTATTATTGCTGCTATTGTTGTCACTATTTGTGAGGGAAGACATGTCGCTAGAACATTGGGGAGGAGAAAGTGGCATATCCTCTGTGCTATTATCTTCTTTGGTCGATGCATGAACGTGAACGTGAACGTTATTCACGGGTTCTTGTTGTTGTTCTAGTTTGGGTTCTTGGTAATTGGTTTCGGAAGCGTCCCCATCCAACTTTGGTTGTTTTTTGCTTCGTTTTTGCTCTTGGCTTTGTCGGTAATTTTGTGGCAACCTCTTCTTCAAGTGGGTGTGCCACATGTTTTTTATCTCGTTGTCTGTTCTACCAGGTAATCTCGCTGCTATAGCCGACCATCTACAATTGTTATCAAAATATTCATTAAATAAAGGAAACAGAAATAGGGTTCTTCATATACAGTGGTAATAATAATGTTATGTGATGTGTGTTTAAATAATGTGTTGTTTTTTATACAAAAATTAAGCACGTGAAAAGGTTGCAGAAAAAGAGAGAATCTTTGCAGGCCGACATATATCCAACAGGGCATGATTTTGCTTGCCTTGAAAACTAAGAAAAAAATCAAAGTGCAAATGGGCCCAAACCATTATCTATTTGAAAAAAACAACAGTGACAAAACTGTTCCTTTGGAAAACAATAATAAAAAAAACAAAACGAGGCTGGCGAGAAAGAGTTTTATATGCGTTTGTATACTTCCAAGACTTGAAGAAGTTTATGGAGTCACATGCATCTGCAATATCCATCCATCAGTTTCAGGTTACAGAATAGAAAACGACCAGACATAAAGAAAAAAAAAATGAAGTATTCGGGAATCGTTTGTGGAGGTTTTTCAACGGATTTTGTTCTTGGTTTTCGATAAAAAGAATCTTCTTTCAACCATATAAAGTGAATTAAACTAGGTTATTGGAAATTATAATGTGAGATATAGGTAGAAAAAAATTATAACATCAGTAGTTTACCTGTTTCCCAACATTTCATGCAAAGTGATTATAGCATCCTCTTCTTCTCGGGTGAAGTTACCTCGTTTGATGTCTGGTCTCAGATAATTTATCCACCGGAGTCTACAACTCTTTCCACACCTTAACAGCCCTATTCATCAAGAACAGAGAAAGAGAAACTCTGTTGAATTGAATTCTTGTTCAAATAGTTATTATTATAGCTAAGGCATTTGAAGAAGAATTAGGTTAACTTGTAATCTTAGAATTGACACATACCAGCTAGTTTGGGCAGAGCACGCCAATTAGAATGGCCATAAATGTTGATGTAATTGATGAGAATTTGATCTTCTTCATGAGTCCATGGCCCTCTCTTCAACCCCATTTTCTCGCAGCATGGAGCTCTCCCCATTTTGATCACCACTATGCTTCAAAACTCAAACAATTGTTCAAAGCTTCAACTGCGAACTCTTGTTTTTATACTTCCACACACCAAATTAAAGTGGAGACAAATCTCACTCCAGTTATATGCGCTTTAATATATACGCATAATAGCACGAATGGGGGAATTGAGTTGTACATAACAGTACAAAACTCTTTTATTGTTGTTTATATGATTATTATAATAATAATAATAATGTTACTTCGCCCATCATTTTTTTATTAATTTTTGAGGTCTCTTTCAGACGATTATTATATAGTCAAATAAAACGTGGCTTTTGCCTAATATATTTGGTTGTACACAACAGTATGACATTAACTAGAGTGCACTTACTTTGATCTTCTCTCTCTCTCTCTCTCTCTCAATATCCATTGATCATTTCATCATGCATTCCTACTTTGTCTGACTGTCCTTTTAGTCCTAAATACTTGAGTTTTCAACGTGGTAAGTGGCTGAAAACAACTTATTCACACGAACCAAAAGAAAAAGTTAGATGATTCAAAACAACACTGTATCTCAGCAATTTAGATACACTATTATTTTATGCATTCTATTTTGTTATCTTTTAGCTTTTTTATTGATAGTGTGTGTGTGTGTGTGTTCATACAGTTTTTCGGCTACACACACCAAATTACTTTAATATCTATCTATGTACAAAATGCTCAAATGAAATTTTTAGGAAGAAAAAACTCTAATATCTGCAATGTCTTAACGCAGTTGACTATTCAAACTCAATTTTCAATTGCATCTTATAACTGAAATATATTGTGGTGTTGACAATTTTCTTTTTGATCACCAAACTAAGAAAAAAACTTGAAGCGTGAGTTACAAGGAGTACTCAAAAATATAATAACTTCAGTGTTCATCCTTTATTGTTTAAATCTAAATATATATTTGGAGTCATTTATTTATACTATTGATAAAGATGGAGATGTTCGATGACTAACTAGCTTTGAAAATGATTTTGCAATGAATGACACAGTTAGGAAAATGAGGATATGGTAGACTAAAACTGCAAAGAGTTAGGGTTTTCAATTTTAACACAAAATATTAATGGGTTAAAGTAAATTTTGTAAAGTTTAATGAATATAAAAGTATGATTCTAGCTTTGTTTTAAAATTTAATAAGGTTTAATTAAAATTTTAATCTTTATATTTTATGAGCTATGCAGTTTAGGTCCTTCATTTTTTTCCAGTAATTTTACTTACTTTTTTTTTAATAATTATTATTGTTGGTTCTTATTTCTTTTATAATTTTGATTCTTAATATTTAGTTATACGTAAATTTGTTTCATTGTCTATAGTGTTTTTTTATATATATATATATATTTGAGACTGGGAGAAACCCGTAGAAGATACCTGTGACAAGCTACTTTAAGAGTTTCTTATCAAATATAATTTGATATATAGTAATTCAGTATATTCTTTAAAATAAAAAAATAAAAGAGTAAGATTACAAAAAAAAATACTTAGAGACAAAAATTGTGGATTTGTTTGAAATATAGAAAAAAAAATACAGTTAAACTAAAATTAATATAATAAATATGTGAAGGCATATATAACCATGTGTCGGAAATAGTTCAAATGTGAGTCAAAAAGTCTTATATTGGATAGAATGGACAAAGTTAAATACTATATAAGAATAAAAACTCATAACACGATTGTCTTAAGATTTTGGAATAAAAGTGATGTCAAATACTTTATATGTGTAAAACTAATATCATATATCCAGAATCATAATCTCAATAACCATATGACAATAACCATGTATGAATATGAAAAAATATATAACCCAACACCATGAATGGGATATATAATAAGTATTCATACTTTTAAAAGAGAAAAATCTCACATTTTGCATATGTTACAAAACCGAACATGTCCTTGGACAAATTTGCTTTTGCTTTTATATTATTCTAAACTTTAATAGGATTATTTCTTTAAAGCTAAAGTTGACATAATTAATTAATAATATTGATACGACTTGTATAAATTATTATTAATATTACATACAGTAAAACAATAAATTTAAAAATATAAAGCAACAAATAAAATATTTAAAATAAATATATAAATAATATTATCCATTAATTAAAAAGGCATTATTAATACATTCATGATAAAAAAAATGCAGTATACTTTTGAAAGGTAATAAGACAAATTAAACAAAGTCAACCAGAAATTATTTATTTTTGTTAAGCAATAGTTACGATTCAGCAGCACAAGAAGTACAATTAAAAAAAGTGCCTCGTATTAAACATGTTTTAAAACATCGAATAAAAATTTCAAAACTCAAAGGCCTGAAAATGAACTTTAATTAGAAAGGGACTATAAGTTTTTAAAATGGCATGGCATGTCATGACACCCATAGGAGTCATGTTCAAATAGGAGAAATGTTCTGTCACAAATGGTAAAAAGAAATAAACACAGTTTCAAAAATAATTCTTTTTAATAAAATAGAGCATACTCGATTTGGTGAAGTATTTATCTCTGTGCATTCTAAAAGGTATTATTTTGTGAGGAAAAATAATTTCATCGTAAATACTTGTAAATAGAAATTTCTAAAGTTATTCTAACAGAAAAATACATTGTTACAAATAATTTCATTTCATACAAAAATTTATATACATTGTGAAGCAGTTAATGTTGGTAAAAGGCAACAAGTTCCTTTGAGAGGGAACTTATTTGCTTGCGGTGATGGGTGAAATAGTAAAAAATTAATCTTAGTGATGGATGTAGCTTGTATGATTATTATGAGGCTCTCTTTGAGCAAACAAAGAAAAGAAATAGTTCATTTGAATTCATATTTTAGAGAAAATATCTTTTAAGATAATTTAAATAAATTGATTTTTTTTCTAAAAATAAATGACAAATATACTATTATGAGAAGAAAAAAGATGTAAAAGTTTATTCAAACGATATTTTAAAAAGATATTGGTGTCTATAGATTTATGTAAATATCTACAGGAATTATATATACAGACAATTAGTTTTGTAGTAATGAGAGGAGTCTACTGATTTTTATTAGGTAGGATAGTATTATATATTTTCTTCCGACTTCATTGTCATCCCACATAATTCCAACAAAAAATGGAAATCAAAGTAAACTACAGCATTGTTAATTACAGATAAATGAAGTGCTGTCCATGTATTTTATTTTCTTATTTTTTTTATATTTCGATTAAATAACACAACACAGCACAACTATATATTTAATATTTAAATTCAATAAATAGCTAAATTAATTAAAATAACTCCTAATTTATATATGTATTTTATTTTGACAATTAAAATAGTTCAATTTGTGTTTAAAGTAGAAGACAAATTAGACAAAATTAGTAGTGTGTAGACTATATGCATGATACGAGAGAATGTTAAAGATAGTCAAGGAAAGAGGCTGGTGACAATGAAGTCGGTAGCTCAATTATTTCTTTAAATAAATAAATGAATGAAAGACTTTTGATGCATTATTTGCATTATTATTATTAGCATATTATATGTGTTATTGTGTCTGTATATATAATTTTTTAAATATACTTAATATTATATTAATAAATAATAATATTATAATATTATTAAGTTAATATATAAAATAAAATTATATTTATTAAAAAATAAAATAAATTATATAAAAAAAATAAGAGAATAACTGTTAATAAATAAAAAATAACAAAAGAAATAGAGATAGACAATTTTATAAAAAATTTACAAAAATAACGATAAATTTTTAAAAATTTAATAAATAATTATATTTTAAAGGATAAAATTGATATTTTAAAGTATAGAGAGGGAATCCTCTTTATATATTATTATAGATTATTATTATTATTATTATTATTATTATTATTATTATTTTCTTGTAATAGTTTGGAGGAAATTTTGGGAGAGTAAGTGAAGCAATGGAGAAAGTAGTCAAAGGTAAGAGACTTTAGGCAACCAATGTTGACAAATTTCTTAATTTTCAAAACCTTTCAATTTTCAAACCTACATTTGTCCAATTCCCAAATTTTCTTCCTTATCCTTCCCATTTTTTGACCGTATTCATTGTTTAATCTTCTATTATAATTATCTTCAAACTTTTACTAATTAATCCATTAGTAATGCAAAATTTTCAACAGCCACACCGAATAAACATTAAGTCCTAAGAAAAAAAAGAAAATACTGGTAAGAACATATAGTTTCCTAAAATAGTAATAAACTATAATTTCTTAAACAAGTTATTAGAATGTGAATCTAGGGATTTGTTAGAAGAAAAGAAAATTTCAGAAAAGAAAGGATAGAAAAAAAGAACTTCATTGTTTGAAAGAAAAAGAAAATATACGGGAGTTTATAAAATTAAAAATAGGAAGACATGAAGCACTTTACAATAGCAAGTAAAAGTGTATTTTCTACATATTTAATTATGTCTGAAAATTTAAAAATTATTATGCTATCGTTACGGATTATGGTTTTCGTAATAAATTTTATATTTTATAGTAATAAATACTTTTAATTTATTTTATTTTTGCTTTATCAGCATAAAAATCATTTTTTTCTCTATTCTCTTTTTTTTTTCTTTACTCTCTACGAAGCAAAGGTTGAAATAAACAAAGTTAATGAAAGAAAATAAATCATATTTATGGTTTTGATTTTCTTCCGAAATGCTTTTCTAGAAGAAAAATAAAACACAAGCACAAAAAAAATAGAAAACTACGCATGAGAGTCATTATAAATTACTTATTTATCCTACAGTAATTTTAATTTATGATTTTGTTTTCATTCTTATTAGTTTATCAGTGTCTTCAAATTTCTTAGCGCAATGTTAATTCAATAAATATATATATATATATATATATATATATAACATTAGAATTTTTAATTATATGAGATTTTTTTTTGTAAATTTATAAAAAAAAATTACAAGAAAATATTTTTTTGTTATTTTTTCTAAAAGTTTTAATTGATCGATAATTTTTTTATAATTATTTTTTATAAAATAATAAAATTTGTAAATATTTTTTACAAAATTGTTTTATATAAAATATTTAAAAAATAAATAATACTGATTTCTTGCAAAAAAAAATTGTAAGTATTTTTTAAAAAAAAATCAAAACGTAGGAAATATATTTTTTTAGTAGGATATATATAAAAATTATCTTGCATTTACATTCATATATTTCCTGAAATTTCCAATTGTATATTTTAATTTCATTTTCTCATTTTAAGCAAAAACGTTATTTTTTTAAAGATTGTAGAATTTCTTTAACTTGAAAAAACTCTTTATGTTTTTAGTTTTTTATTTAAATAAATGTTAAAGTATAATTTTACTTTGTGTTCTTGTGTTTATGTTATATAACAGTAAAATGACTTTTTTTAACATTTCTATATAAATGTTTAAAATAAAATATAAAATGAGATAATGAGCTATTTTGTTAATATATTAGAAAAAGTAAAAACCATAGTGTATTCTTAACAAAAACAAAATTTTAATTTGTTTAAATTATTTATAAGTTTACATGATTAAGAATAAAAATAATTTAAACCATGTTTAACTAGCTTCTCCACACTTTGATTAGCCTCATGTATGAACACGTGATAAACAAAAACTTGGGAATGACAAAAGTAAGATGAGTACGTGTGTCTCATATAATCTTAGCATTGAGTCAACCTCCTCATACTCTTTTGTACAATATTAGTTGAACCACATTATTGAAGGACCAACCCTATATATACATATAAAACCCATTATAACTCACCATCATCAACCATGTCGACTACCAGAATATTCCACCATTCAACTATGACCTAACCCTAATCACCTTAAAATCATATCTCCATGTTTTTCCCAATTTATTAACACCAAATTTTTGTGAGACAATATAATGAAAATTTTGTGGGACACCTCACATGTATTTTATCCTATACCTTTTAGTGAGACGTGCCAATATTTTGGCGTGATACTTTCATTAATCTTAACGATTTAGTATTAACAATCAGAAGAAAAAAAATACGTATTTGAGGAACAAGATGTTTAGCAAAGGATTTACAGGGATATAGAAACTAAAGGAATCAAATTTATATTCTTACTACTATTTTCAATATATTTACCATGATTTTTAAAAAAAAATAAAATTGTGTAAGATCTAGCTTTTTTTTTATGAATAAATTTAAATAAATAATAAAAATTTTATAAATAGAATATAGGCATTCATTATTTATTTTATTAAGAATTTTATCTTTATAAAAACTTTAATTTCTTTAAGTTTCTTAAATTTATAAAATAATTAAAATAATTTTATTTTATATTATATATATATATAATATATATATATATATATATATATATATATATATATATATATCACGTACATTATTAGAATTTTTCATATTACATGAAATTTTTCATGTAAATTTGTTAACAAAATTTATAAGAAATTAGTTTATTTTGCTATTTTTTTCTAAAAATTTTAATTGGTAGGTAATTCTTTTGTGAATAACTATTTCTTACAAAATTATAATATTTTTTACAAAAAATGTTCATACAAAATATTTTTTTCAAAAAAAATGGTAGTAATTTATTGTAATTTTTTTTTCATAACAAAATTTGTAAGTATTTTCTATGAAAAAAAATTCAAAACAAAATTGACAAGAAATATGAGTTTTGTAGTAATGATACTATATATTATTAAATGGGTTGGTGTTATTTTTTGTTTTTTTTAATTCATTTTAATAATAAAAATTACAAAACACAATTTTATTTTCATTAACATTCACACTTTCAAATTTTAGCCGAAACTATTGATAATGTCTATAAATTTCGTACTTATAACATAAATATAATATTTCGTTTGATTCGTCTCAGATCAAGTTAAATATTAGTTTACATATAAGATAACAAAATATTGTGAATTTCATTTATTATATCCAAAATGCAAATATATCTAAAATGTAAATACAGAGTGTCCAAAACATAAACTTACATATCAAAGAGGTAAGAGATTTAGTTTGGGAAGAAATGTTGGACAAGATGAGGAATAAGTTAAGTAATTGGAAAGGTAAATTGTTATCCTTCCTTAGCCGTGTATATGTCTTATAAATTTTGTCATTTCAGTTATTTTTTTTATACTATCTCTCTTTCTTTAAAGTGTCAAAAAGTGTGTGTAATAAACTTATAAAAGTACAAATAAACTTTCTTTGGAAATGTGGATTTGAGGATAGAAAGATAGTTTGAATTAAATGAGAAACTTTATGCAAAACTAAGGATGAAGACAAAGTGGGAATTAGAAATATTGAAAACTTCAACAAAGCCATTTTAGCAAAATGGAAATGGAAATGGAGATTAGGTATGAAAAACCAAGGTTTGTGAAAAGAGGTATTAGAGTCAATTATGGATCTTGGAGAAATTTAAGTGAATCCAGTAGAGCATAAAACAAATCTTGGTGGTGGGGCGATCTATGTATTGTTTGTTGTAGTAGTCATCAAGGTTTATGGTTTGACAACAATGTTGTGTAGAGAGTGGGAGAAGGGGACATGATCAAGTTTTTGAAGGATTAGTGTGTAGGAGGAACAACTATCTATTATAGGCTACTTATATTATATGTAATTTCCAATTGCAAAGAAAAAACTATAGGGGATTTGGGAGGGGGTGGGGTGGGAACAATTCGGTTTGGAATTTAGCTTGGAGAAGAGCTAGACTAGTATGAGAAAGTTTGCAAGAACAAGAATTTATCTTACTCATATCTAGCTAAAAATTCAATAGAAATAGTATTAACTCCTGTGTTTGGATGGAGGAAGAGGATGAATCACTTTCAGTCAAGTTAGCATATAATATATTGTAAGGGAATATAAGATGGGGGAAGGCACAACTTTATTTATGTTCTTTTGGAGTCTAAAGATTATCCCGAAAGTCCACACTATAGGGTGGAAGGTATTTTTGGACAAGTTGCCAACAAAGGTTAACTTGTATGTAGAAGAGTATAATTTAGTAGTTTAGTAGAAGCATTGTCTCAATTGTTTATAGAAGATTATGAGAGCGTTAAACATTTATTCTTTAATCATAAAATAACTCAAGTTGTCTAGGATATATGTGACAAGTGGGTGAGAGTGAATTTTGTGCATCAACACCAACCTAGAGTCAACTTCGAAAACTTCAAACACTTTTATCTCATGCAAATAAATGGAAAGCAAAATAAAATTTAGAAAAGTATGTAACTAGCAATTATTTGAAAACATGGAAATGAGATTATTTTTAAACAAGGGAGGATAGATCCACCAGAAATTTTTGTTATGACGCAATTGAATGTGTAAATATGGATGAAACATAAACAACCTAATGCTAAGTTCTTTATTATTTTTTGTCGTTAAAAAATAAGTTTTTAAATTTCATATTAATTTTGTAATGTTCATACTCATTTTAAAATTATAGTGCAGAATTTAAAATAAATTACCAATTATGAGTTGAAGTTTGCCTTACTAATGTCGACAACGTAAAAAGGATCAATAGTGTGGAGGCTACAAATAATACTTAAACATACAACAACTAAATAATTATATTATCACTTTAAAAAATCATCTACGTGCACGCTCTTATGAATAATTTAAATAAAATTTAACAATCTATATTTCTAATATTTATTCCTCACGATAAGAATATTTTCATTTAATACAGTCTCTATATTTTTTATTTATTTTAAAAGTTCATTTTGTCGACACAAATATAAAAAAAAAATGATGTCACACATGATGTCATCTATTAATTAGGTTGAAAACTACACACCGCTTTGAAGTTATGGATAATGACATCGTGATCTCCGTGAAAAATATGATCCAATGATTTTAAATTTTAATATGGATAACAAGTACAGCTCCACTAATATGACATTTTATAAAGTTAAATAAACATGTATACCTAATTACGGTAAGAGAAGATGAAAATGTGTGACAGTCAAATTATTTGAACTCCACTTTTGATAGTTAGATTATTGAAAGTGAGCTTTTAAACTTTTTCTCTTGAGGAATAAAAGAACTGTTAAATTGACTTCTAACCAAAGTACGAATTTTGATCATTCTAATATTGTTCAACTAACAATCATGTTAAATATGATGTTTGAAAAACTTTTTCCTGGCTAGTTAAATGTACTTGGACCAAATTTCAATTCACTAAAACTCCTACTTTTCTTCGTTTGAGTAAACCTGCCCCTATATTTTATACAAACCTGGAAAAAAAAATGGATTGGATCACTTTAAAGTACTAAAGTTAGTATATGAATTAAAAAATAATACAGCAAATTTAGATCATTCGGCCTCTTAATGTTTTTTAGTAAATTGAAGATACTCAATTAAATAAATATAAATTTTATCATAAATTGAGTTAAATTTAAATGTGATATCAAAATCATTTAGAAATGATATATTAAATATTTCCTGTTAATAACATTATTCTAACTTGTTTTAAAAATTATATTTATAAATTGGATTAAATTTTAAGTTTAGTTTTTAGTAAAAGAAACTTTTACTTTTAATTATTTAAATTAAAAAAAAAAGTGGGGAAATTTATTTTTTAAATTTAAATTTGTTTATATTATGAAACTTAATTTCGGATACTGTTTATGGAGAACATTTATATAATAAAAAAAATTATAAATATGTAGAACCAGTTTATTTTACTGTTTTTCTTCTGTCATAAACTTTTACCATTTTTACCATTCAAAGTATGACAAAAATCATTAATAAAAAGTTAATTTATAAAAAAAAAGAATTTGCATAACAAATAACAAAATGATCTAAACAACTATAAAAACGCACTAATTTCTGTATATCATACAAATAGTAAAATATTACATCTTAAAAGATACCATAATTATAAGCGTTCACTTTCGGACGAAAAGTTATAATTATTAAATAAAATGTATTATTTTTATTTAAGAACATAATGATCACAAGTTAGGATTTGCTTGTAATTAGACACATTTATTGATATACTGTACAATAATCACCTCTTCAACAATCCTTTCCTAAGAAAATAACTTAAGACTTTAATTTTGATACTAATTATTTGATTAAACTTTTATCATATAACCAAGACATAATTATTTCTATCTAAGGTGGTATCGTAACATCTAAACACCTTACAACATAATTAGTTGTAGTTATTTTTTTAATTAAGAGATTAGAAAGTAAAATAATTTTAAATTTGATTATTATATCCCTCAAATATAACACTAAAAACATAACAAAGATCCATATATAATATTTAAAATAAAACATATTTTTAAGTCATAATTAAAAAATAACGTAAATATATTTTGCTAGTATGTATAGGAATTAAATACATTTTTTTCCATCGTGCTAACTACTTTAGTTTGACCCCAGCTTGCGTGCAACCTTATCCTAAGTTTATCTTAAACCTGATTCATCCATAATTAGCATTTGAGAATATTCTTTTAAAAGAAAAAATCATTTAAGAATATTAGGCATGTGAAAGCTGAGTTTGGATTCTTCTTAAATTTTTGGTATTATCTCTCTATGAATCTTCAAATAATATTTTTAAATATATTAAAAACATTTTTTAATTTATCAAAACTGGTATGCTTTAAAGGTATAAAAGAACAACAAAAAAAACAACAGAACCTAGATTTGCACAAATTAAAAAAAAAAACAAATATGCATTCGTCAATAACAATATTTAAATTCGACAAATATTTTGAAATATCAAACTAGAAGTGATGATGATAATCTCTAGTAAGTTAGCAATTATAAGTATGTGTTTCGAAAAATAAAAGTGATTAGTTAGATCACTTTTAACGTTGTTATTTTCCAAAATTGCTTAACAATAAACAGTTTAACTAAATTTCTCACTACAGGCTACAGCAGGTAAATTATATGTAAAATGAAAATTAGTTGAAAAAACTGTTAAATTAACGAGAATTCATATTTAATTTCTTTCATGTTCAAAGGAAACTTGTGCACGCTGAACAATAAACAGAAACATACATACATATATTTGTCCAGCACAACTTAATAACTCTTCAACCACATTTTGTTGTATTATATTTATCCAACAGCATAACAGTCCATTTCAAAAATACATTTAATTCAATAAAGACAACTTATTAACTTTCTACTAACTATTAAATAGTTGTCCAGCTATTTTATTAAATTAAAAGTATTTCATCAAATTAATTGTTGAACTAATAATAAGATGGGTGAAAAGGTACGAAAGAGCAATAAAAAACTACTATCTAGCTATTAAACAATCAATCTCAAGTTCTACCGTTTTTCATCACTGGCTAGCAAATATAACTAACAATACTCATTTGAACAACTTTTGCTTTCTCCCGTTTTAAAAAGAATGAACAAGAAAATAAGGTGTTACTAAGTTTGAAGTTATCAAATAGACCAAATAAAACATTGGGTACAATTATAAGATGAATTTGTGGCTAGATATAAACTCACGAGGCAAACGAGGTTGTGCAATATGGAATTTTTAGGAGCATTATAATGCAAAACGGGTCCCAGTTCCATCCAAAAACCGATCAGTGTGCCACCCTTTGTTCTGTAATTCTTTCAAGAATAAAGGAAACACACCATTCATTTTCTGATAAGCCTCATGCATGACACTATCACTGAGCTCATGACGAGAGGAACTCACAACTTGTGCAGCATATGCAGCAACTAGCCACCCTCTCAATGCATCTTCACCACTAGCATCTTGCTCCAATACCATGTCAACGTATTTATTCCCTAAGTTTAAGAGAAACTTCTCCTCATGGAACACTTGTTTCAATTCAAGAAGCCTAGAAGGCTTAATGGCCTTGTGCACAGCCTTCCCCACTCTTACATTTCCCGTATCTTCTTTGAGTTGCAGATTAAACAGCAGATTTTCCCTATATCTTAGATCAGAAGGGCTTGATACAACTCCTGCCTGCATTGGAATTCATCAAACAGTGATCAGCATTTCATTTTTTTTTCTTTCTACAAATAATGGACAGGAAATCATGAAAGCTTTCATTTACTTCACTAGTTCATACTATACCTTGAGAAAATCATCCACCACCATTGCAGTTCTTCGTGGATTCAAGGTATTGATAGGAGCTGCTCTCATTTCTTCAGACACACTGTATAAATGTATAATTGAAAGGAGAGGACCCGCAACCAACTGACAAAAATCGTCTCATAATTCATTAATTGGAATCATCAGACTTCAATACAAGTATAATTATCATCAAGAGATTCAACATGATCAATTATATCTCTATAAAGTAAACTAGGAAACAAATACTCGTTTCCTTTTACATTCTGAGTGATGATCTTGAGTGCAATAAATACGACCAATGTTTGAAAGGAGTGGACCCACAAACCAACTGACAAACAAAGATTCATAATCCACAGTTGGGAATTGTAAATAAAATGAATACTTGTGTCTAGAAAATGTTTCCTTTAATATTTTGAGTAATGGTTCTAATTGCAAATAAAGAATATACACAGCCTACATGCCCATGACTCCATCAACATTTGATTCCTATCTAGCCTTCTACTGTAACTTTTGGTTTAAATTGCATACGTTAAATTTTCATCACTAGCTATTACTATGTATTCTATAACTTCTGCTTAAAAATTACTTATTAAGCTTAGCAATTTAACAAAACAATTTTCAATCTACCCCTCTATTGAAGTTCTGGTTTATTTTGCAGGTTATCCCTAAAAGAAAAAGAAAATGAAACTTTGGGGGTTGATAAACGTTAAGCTGCTATTTTAGCACAATTTATCCTAATAATTTTGACAGCGCCTAAAAATTAATAAACCTAGTAGTACAAACTTGCATTGTTAAGAAGATTACAGGAAGACTTAGCCTTACCTTGGTGCTAGCTGGAATATAATCATGAAGCTTAAATCGTGAGTTCTTTCGGAAGCTCATCAATAGTCCAACTTCATGGAAGATCTCTCCTAAAAGTGAATTATGTCCCCTCTTACCCATTTCTATATAAATTAAAGTACATTTTATTGTAATATTGTAACCAACTTCAAAAAATTTCACATTATGTTAATATATTTCAATTCTCAAGCCTTTCAGTAATAACCACGTCCAAGAACATCATCACATATATTGTTAGCGAAAACCAATTGCAAGAGTCAGAACCCACACTTAACTGAACACCGAGGCCCGAGAAGAAAAAATAAAAGCTCTATACCTTTCCCTGCATTGATGCGCAGATAGTAGATGCTAATTGAATTCCAACTCCGATTCCTATAACACTAAAGAGAGTTGAAAAAGCCTCTCCTTTAGCAAATAGGTCGCTGAGATTTCCTTCTTTAGCAAATGAAGAATATATGGGCAATCTTGTTGCTCTTGCTGCAACAACTGCCATCCCCTGTTGACTCCACAATAACAGAAAGAGAAGTAAGTTGCCTAAAATAAATTCTACTTTTACTCAAAATCTAGAATAGGACGCTAAAGACCCCAAACAGAAAAACGTAGAATTGAATGAGCCATTAGCTATGAGCAAACTTTATATTGCAAACTCTACCAGAATATGTAATTATTTTTGAAAAACTTAAACCTTTGCAAAATTTCCTAAGCCTGCCATTTCAAGAAAAAGATGTGGGCATAATGGAGAAAGTACTTCCAAGCCAATGCCTATATCATAGAGAACATCAGCTGCAAAAAATATAAAGCTAATTGTCAGACAACTTTAGAACTTAGCAATTAAGAGGTAACATAATATCTCAAAGAGAAAAGGCGGTGAAGAAAAGCACCAGCCCACATGCAAACCTAGCAGTCTCCAACGTTTAGGCTCAGAATCCATTCTAGCACCCCAATTGCTACAGATCAGCTTCCCTACATGTTGAATTCCATCTTTCAAAATCTGGAAATAAGCCGGAGAAAACATCCAGTACAATACATCAAACACATTCAATGGTTACTGCTGATTTGAGAAATTGTCAATTAGAAATTAATATCAAATTACCCAACTAACAGCTGTCGCTTGTGCAGGAGATGGCCGCAACCCTGCAGCAAATAGTAAGGACTGCAGAAGAATAAGCATAGAGACCAAGGACACCCACTCAATTATTTCATGATAATCAATTCATGAAAAAGATTACATAATACATAATTGCAATCAACAAAGTGTACTCTATATTTCAGTTGTCAAGAAAGCAAGTTTGATTTTCCAATGTCAAAGAAAGGAACATTTGCATTACATCCTTTATGAGTGTTTCATGTTACCGGAAGAAGACCTGAGTTGATAGCACCGATAGCGTTGCCCTGGTAACATGTTGCAGGGCTCGAAACTGTGTGTATCTAAGGTAGCCTTCATTAACACTACAAGAGAAACACAGAAAAACTCTTTCACTGAACAACATTTCCTAGTTTCTACATCATAAACCATAACATAATTTTAGGAAAAATAAATAAACCTGTATGGATATCCCGAGGGATAAAACTTATTCATGAAAGATCCAACCACCCTTTGGTAGAAAGGCCTCGAATCACCAACAATCACAACCTACAAAGAAACTAAAAGCACTTGTTAGGGTGAAGAAAGACACACAAACACTTTGAAATTCAAACACAAACAATTTTAGAACACTACCCATACTTTGCTTCCCCACATAAACAAACATACGATATCAAATCACAAATTTGAGTGTTAAGAGTCAAAGAACTGACATAACAGGAAGAAATCAACACCTTTTCCAGTTGTGTTAACATCAAATTATAAATTTCAGCTTCGGAAGTGAGTTGACGTTGACCAAATTTCAAGCATACAAGTCATGAGGGTTTTGAAAATAACATGTTTGTTATATACGGAGAGTCGAAAAAAGAGACATTGAAGAGAGACATACGGAGAGTCGACCATCGGGTTCAAACTGGTGTCGGCGACAAACAGAATCCGAGGTTTCGAACCACAACGGGGAGGCTTCACCCTCTTTCTTCTCCTGTGTTTTCAATAATCGATTTGAAGTTTGAACCCACATAAATAAGCCGAATAATAACGAAGGAAAAGAGAGAGAAAATGGGTGCAGAACAGAGCACCATATCCATAGAGAATTAACCAATTGTTTCGCCGGCAACCCCCAAAAAGCCTCCGCTACGCTATTTACGGCGCATAATTTTTCATCAGCGTCTCAATTACTAAATGGTGTGTTTACGACAGAGTAAAGGGTCATGTTTAACTATAATTATCACTCACCAATATGTTTAGCCATAATTAAGTAAGTTTATCAATTTTTAATTTTAATCATTTTAAAAGTTATATCCAATAATAACTTCTAATTGGCTGATAATGTAATTTTTTTCATTTTTGGAACTAGCTAGAATGTTTATTTCTATGAAATTAAAACACAGTGAATTAATCCTTTTAAGTATATAACTATATTTTAGATTTAAGATCAAAACTTCAAATTCAAATTAAACATGGAAGTTCTAACTTCAAAAAAAAAAATATTTTGCGAATGACAATTTAAAAAAATAATAATTATATTTTAAATTCTGATAAATTGGGGAACTTAGTCTTATTAAAATTTTAGAATTTACTGAGTAGTTAATAAAATTATTTTTTCAATTGAATTTTCTAGATTGGTACGTGATTGTTAAGTGATTATGTGATTATTATCTTCTTATGCCAACTTGTTCAATTGTCATGTAATTTTATTATTTTTAAATTTATAAATTATAATTTTATAATTTATGATTTTATAATTTTATAATTTTAAAATTTAATAAATATAACAATATGATGATATAACAATAATAATATAATGATATAACGATATAATAATACGACGATATGATGATATAACGATATGACAATATGACGATATGAAATATGAAGATATAACAATATGACAATATAATAATATAACGATAAGATAATATATGGTATGACGATATAACGATATGATGATATAACGATATGACAATATAACGATATAATGATAACACAATATAATGATAATGCGATATGATAATATGACAATACAATGATACGATGATATAACAATGAGATATGACAATATAACAATATAATGATACGATAATATACGTTACGATGATATGATGATCTAATGATATAACAATATAATAATATAATGATAATATGATAATGATATTACGATAATACGACAGTATAACGATATAATAATATAATAATAAAATAAAATTATAATTTTTAAATTTTTAAAATAATAAAATAATAAAATAATATTTTACAACAACCCAACCAACCAAGTGACATGACAAAATAATAATCATCTCACCCACCCATAGTTACATCACAAAAGTGCAACAAATTTTACATTTATTGAGTAGTCAATAGACATCCGTAAAATTTTTCATATTTCATGCTTACAAAAGTATTATAAAATTTTACAATATTTTTTTTACTATTTTTACCGAGAGTTTTAATTGGCATGTGAGACTATCACACAAAAAAATATTATTTATAATTATTTCTTACAAAATTATAAAATTTGTAAAATTTTTTTACAAAATTTTATGTAAAAAACGTGTTTTGCAAAAATAATTTTAAAAAAATAATAACAATTTCTTATAAATTATTATTTATAACAAAATTTATAAATATTAAAAAAAGTTAAAAAAAATAAATTGACAGTGCATTTCTTTTAGTAGTGGAACCATAAAAATATATTAAACACTCATTTGAAGGTTCTAATTTTATCCCGACTTTATTAAGCCAAAAATATGTTTTACATTAAGGATAAATTCTACCTATTCTCACGATACTTTTAAAAATTAAAAAAATCAAAGTACTACTACAGCGATACTTATAGCGAAAAATATGTATATGTTACAAATTTTAATTATTTAACCCTTTAATTTAAAAGGCTTTACGATAATAATTATGCAAAAGAGTACATGCAAAATTTACTAAATATTTATCATTATAAAACGCTTTCACATTAGTACAAAGTAATCCTAAATATTTATCAACGAATCTTTTAAAACTTTAATACTAACTAAACACAAATATATAATAAAAAGAATTGTTAAACTTTATTTCTAACTAGGGATGGCAAAATGGGCCCGGCCCGATGGGCCGGCCCGCCAGCCCGACTGGAAAAGTATGGGCCGGGCCACGAATTTCAGCCCGCCAGCCCATGACAGCCTGGCCCGTCAAGCCCGTTGGCCCGTCGAGCCAGCCCGCGGGCCAAAACGGGCCAGCCCGCGGGCCGTAAGACAAAAACAGGCGGAATAAGTAAATTAATATTTTATTTTTTTTGGATATTTTTAATTTTTATTTTCATGTTGGTGTTTAAAATGCAAAGATAAAACGGTAAAGGCATTGGGTTCTGCACACACACACACTCTCACTTGACAATTCACAATTTCAAATGTTTCCTTTTGTGTTGACTTTTCACTGTTGTAACTTGTATCTTTGGTTGTGTTACATAACAGACCACCCTGACTATTATTATAGTCACTGCGCAGGTTATTATTGTATTAATGCATATGTAGTACTATTACATTTATATACAAATTATTGTAGTCAACTAAATTTGAAATGAAAAGATTTAAAATCTGATTTTGGGCCACAAAATGAACATATCAGGAAAAGGATGGCGGGCCAGCCCGCCGGCCCGCCGGCCCGTCACCCCACGGGCCAGGCCCAAAAAAACAACTTATTTTGCCTTGTCGGGCCAGCCCGGCCCGGCCCATTTAAAACGGGCCGGGCCAAAACGGGCCGGGCTGGCCCGTTTTGACACCCCTATTTCTAACCACAAAAGCTTCAAGTAATTCTTTGATAAAAACGAAAAACGAGTGGCTACTTAAAAATTATAATTTGAGTAGCAATGTCATTATAAGAAAGTGTTAGAAAAAGATTATTGAGGCTCATGTTTTTAAATAATAAAATACAAATAAGTATATTTTAAAGTATTGGATGAAATATTAATGCCCCCATTAAATTCTAAATCTTACACTCAGTATTAAATCATATATTTTTTAAGAATTTAGTTTGAAAGTACATTCTTTTTAAGTTTATAAGAGAAAACAATAAATATTTTACAATAATAAATTTATTTGATATTATTTTTTGAAATTTATTTTCAACATATATGCTGAAAGAGATCATTTATGAACATAAAAATAAGATATTGGATCAAACCGAATCAAAAGACCTACGTTGAGTAAAAGACATGTATATCTTTTGAGTGAATATGTTACATGTTAATGTATAATAATACATATTTTTTTTCTTTTTAGAATAAACAATATAACCTAAAGATTTTTTAACATTTTATAATAATTTACTATGGATATAGGAAAACAAGATACTATAAAATATATTATTCTATCCATAAAAACACAATATACTATAAAATTGTTTTGTTTTTTTTTTATTGATTAACACTCTGAAATTTACTTTTTTATTCATCTCTATCTTATTGACGTCTGTAAAGAAAAAGTTAGTTTCTTTTAGTCGTTTGTTATTTTTTATCTTTTCTCACTTCCTCTATTTCTCGTGCATCTATGTCTTTTCCTTTTACATTTTTCATATACTTTTTAACCAAACATATGTAATATTCATCTTATGTATTTTATGTGGAGAAATGATATGTTTATATACAGTGATGTCAAAATTAATTTTGATACATTAGCCAATTTAATCGTAGATTCGAGTTGAATTGAGTTGGAAATTTTTTAGTTATATTGAACATTGGTTAAGTGAGAATTGAAATGAGTATGATTCACTTAATTTATAAGTTAAATGAATTTGAGTTGAATTAAAGGCGAATTGATTTATAACTCATTAATAATAACACTTTATTAATATTTTTATCATTTCTTATAAGTTTTCTATTGGAATTATTTAATACTTCTAAATATAAATGTTCACAATTTAATATTTTTAAGTGATAAAATATTGTTAAATAATATTTTAACAGTTAAGGTGTTTAATTTATTTGTTTAATAAGTTATATAAGTTGATATTTAAATTTTTTACTATTAATTTTATTATAATATTTGGAGAATTAGGTAACATGTAACATCTCATTTAAATAATAACATAATTAAATGAAATCTTACATCGGATAATATAAAGAGCCAAGTTGCGGACTATAAAGTCACTCTCCTTATAGTTATCCAAGATACTTAAAAGGAAATACTAAAGTTCACTACAATGCCTACAACCCAAAAGGAGTAAGAGATAGCCAGTATTCGAAATAAAGCCTTAGGGCAATACAATACACGGGCCTTCGCCCTAAAGAAAAACTCAAAGAGACATGAAGTCCAACACGAGTAGACTGTGCAGTAGAACAACATACAAGGCAATCAAACAAGCAAAAGGGTAAGCTAGAGCCAAAAAGATTTTATCATGCAATCAGATATACTTTCACAGTCCAATATACATACATCATCCAAGCATGTTATGACCTCTCAATCAATACACTAAGACTCGACTCGACTCATCCGGATACATATAATCTAGTCGGATTCAGCGGATGCTCGCACTTGTGGTGGATACCTCTGCTCACCCCCGAGCTATGTGTTACAATTGTTACAAGTGTTACAATGAATCAATTCCCTCACACACAAGGTTAACCCTTAATGAATTTCAGGCCTCCTGCTACTCTCACCACAGGAGTCAGTCCGCTCTAAGTGAGACTAACGGACTCCTTAGAGTGTCAGGATGCAATCCTTACCTTGAATCCTTACCAAATTATATAGATGGGGTACCACCATGCACACCCACTAACAGGGGCCACGGAATTACGTTCCGACCACTGAAGCACGACCCTGAAATCCCACTTGGAGATTTCAAGGAATTACGCACTGACCACAGACCAATCATGTTCAATCAATCAAGTAATGTCTACCATACACAATATCTCATGCCAACCTTTACAACCCATTCTCATTCATAACCAAATGTTGAATCCATACCAACTCATCCTTCCCAAACAGTGAATATATATTTGTATTTCATATCAATACCATGTC
>Ga0214544_1005084_pt1 | contig 25847 bp, 21 predicted proteins | sample CNSS3metaG_FD_160074 | JGI IMG/M metagenome (GOLD analysis project Ga0214544, IMG submission 160074) | Root nodule microbial communities from cowpea collected in UCLA plant growth center, Los Angeles, California, USA - CNSS3 | ecosystem: Host-associated > Plants > Roots > Nodule | place: USA... | reverse complement strand
TTAAATTCGAATACAGAGAAATTTATTTTACTACATTATGACTTGTACTGGTTTTATATTCTTAGGGACCAGTATTTGATTTTTGGTTCATTAATTATAGCACTTAATATCAAGGACTGAATTTTAGCTGTAAGAAGACGAAATTTCCTGCAAATTGGAATAAAGAGGTTATATTTCCTTTTTATGAAGCAAATTGAAAACTAAAATTTGACATTGAAATTAAACTATTGAATCAAATATATATTTAAATAACCATAGCATAACAATCAATTTCTCAAAAGCATTCATGTATCATTCATTCATAAAGTTTTCTGCTAAATACGACACATCTGATTCCAGACTAAATACTCTTATTCATATTTGAAATCATATTCGATTGTATTTATATATCTATATATTACAGATTTTTTTTTTCCTGAATGGTAAACTTTGTTTTTATTCTATAATGTCTTGTTCTTTCAACCTAATTTATTTGCAGAATAATTTCAATCATAATAATCACCGCTTTAATTTAGAGTAAATTTTAAATCTAAAAGCAAACACAATAAAATTAAATATATTTAAACTAAAAACAATTGATTATATATATAATTTTCTTTTCTCAAATATTGATTTAACTAATCATTATATCACTCTTTGAAATTTTATATTAAAGTCTCTTTACTAAATTTTTTTACTAATTATAATATTTTCACAATTAAGTTTGAGTTGGCTCGTGTCAACCTTCAGTCTGGGTAAATTCATCTCGATACTCAAGATAAATGTGTTCAACTCAACCACTACAAAAGAGTTACAAATTAGCAACGAAAAATTTCGTAACTAATACATAGCTCAAATGTTTTGCGACAAATTAACTACAAAATTACTAGGGAAAGTTGTCTAGCTAAATTCAGGTAGCTAATTATAGAGAGATATAATCTCTCGCTATTCCATAGCTAATTAGTCACTAATCTCTCGCTAATTGAAGTGAAAAAGTTTTATGTACCACACCCAGCTGATCCCGCTAACACACCAACACATATCACCCTTGATCGACACCCATATCGGCCAAGGCTGGGGGACTGATGTACCACACCTAGCCAACTCGACCAAATAGTAATAAAATAATACATATATGCCAAAGAAGTCAAGTAGTCATCCTAGGCTGAGTTGGCCTAAGCCTTACCAGCCTAAACCGATAACCTAAACGTCTAAAGGAACAACCTGTACAAGACAACACATGACCAACATAAACCGCAAAGGAAAGTAGTCGGCCTAGGCCGACTACTCCAATATACTTAGTGAAATTAAAGCCCCCCTAGTGTTCAATGGGTCCTCCTAAGGGCATGGCCTAGGCCCAGGCCCACTTACAGCCCAAACTAAAGCCCAAGCCAGAGCCCGACCCATGGCATAACCAAACATGATTAATACTCTATAAATTCACGTGGACCCTAGTAATTAAAGGTACGCATTCATTACTCCATTAATCATCTGATTTGACCTTTTGAGAGCTTTGACTCACTTGAGCTTCAGAGTCCCTTCTACAGGTAACCCCTCCTAGGTCCAAGCCGACATGTATCAACCAGGAAGAGGCCAACTGAGGAGATGGCGGACTACATGGGTAAGGTGACGCTTGTGCCTAACTTATCTTGTTTGTTCTCTGCAGGAACAATTGGCACCCACCGTGGGGCACGAGATGAACACCTTAGTACCCTTTTTCTCCGAAGATGGTTTCCACCCACAGTAGAGCTGGAGTGAACAAGCAGGCGGATGCTGGTCCCTCAGGACCAGCTGGCATCACCCATGACCTAGCCGCCATCCTGGACGGCCAGACGAAGATGCAACAAGAACTAGCAAATCTGAAGAAACGCAGCACTGATGAGATGGAGGCGTTACGGCAAGAGAACTCTCGCCTTAGGCGAAAGATCAAAGCTGATCCCACCTTGAAGGGAAAGGCCAAGGAGGCGTCTGAGGCTGCAAGGTCCCCAGCCTTCCACCACACAGAAGAGGAAAGCGAATACAACCCCACCCCTCACACCTTCACTACCACCCAACAAACACCTATTCCCTCCACCTATCCCACTCACTTCCCATACACTCAAGCAGGACATACTGCAGCCCCTACCCCTGCTGCTACCCTCCCCACCACCCAGATCCCCTACAACATACCCACCACCCTACACACTACACATGTTCCACCCTACAAACCACAATACCTTCCAAAACCCACATCCCCCCTCACAACTTTACCTCCACCGTCCCCGCTATGATCAATCATACCATCCCACCTCATCTGCTCCCACCTCACCAGCCCAGACGTCGTCACCCCTTCACCGACTTTATCACCAACACCCCTCTTCCTGCCCAGTGGAAACCCTTCACACTGGACCGCTATACCGGTGAAACTGACCCTGATGAACACCTCAAAGTCTACATCAACCATGTCGCCCTGTACACGTCCCAAGACGCGGTCTTCTGTAAAGCTTTCCCCACCACCCTCAAGGGCCCTCCTCTATAATGGTTCACAACTCTTCCACCCTACTCCGTCGACAGCTTTGACACTCTCTCCCATATGTTCTCCACCCATTTCGCTGGCAACCGCCCACATCAAACTACCACAATCTCCCTCTTGGGCATTAGACAATAACAAGGCGAACCACTCAGAGCGTTCATAGATCGCTTCAGTAAGGCAGCTCTTCGCACCCCACACCTCAACCAAGAAATGATCCTCCAATGCATGGCACTCACTTTACAACCCGGCCACTTCGCCAACAACGTCTACCTCCACCCACCTGCCTCCATGCACGAACTCAAATTGCGCGCGACCGACTATGTCCGCATGGAGGAAATGCATACCCTCCATACCAAATTCTGCAATGACTATGCAGCCACCACCGCCAACCCCACCCCACAACCTCCCCACCCTGATACCCGCCCACGCGAACCTCGCCAACCCCGCTTCACCAAATATGCCCCTCTTATTGTAGCCCGATCCCGCATCCTTGATGAGGTCCTATAAGCTAACCTCATCCCTCCACCACGCAAGACAACCACTCCTCCTAACGCTAATATGACCAAGTATTGCCGCTACCACCGCAATCATGGTCACACCACAGAAAACTGCAAAGCACTCCAGGATAAAATAGAAGAACTGGTCTGTGCTAGTCACTTTCGTCGTTTCATCCGTAGAGATGATCATTCCTCTCGATCCCGCCACCCCCTCGATCCGACCACAGACGCCCCACACACGACTCTCGCCACGACAGACGCCCACCCCAACCCGCTAACCAGGAACCCCAACCGGCCCGCACCGATATCACCCTCGTCGATCCTCCACTACGCGGCACTATCAACACCATCTCTGGTGGCATCGCTAGTGGAGGATCCACCTCTTCTGCCAGAAAGAAACACCTCCGCCATATTCAATCCATCAATCATATCACCCATTCCCACCACAGACGCCGCATGCCTCCCATCATCTTCACAGACGACAACTTTCACGGCCTCGACCACCAATAGACGACCCCATGGTCATCACTGTTGAAATTGAAAACTACGCTGTTAAGAAAGTCCTCATCGACCAAGGTAGCTCTGTTGACATTCTCTACTGGGTCACCTATCAAAAACTCCAGCTCCTGGATACAGCCATGGTCTCATATGATGAACCAATCTATGGCTTCTCTGGCGAACAAGTTTCCACCCGCGGCTACATTCGACTGTCACACCGTGTTTCGTGATGGAACACAAACTAAAACCATCCCCATCCGCTTCCTTATCGTCGATGCACCCACATCCTACAATGTCCTCCTAGGTCGTCCTTCACTCAACACCCTCGGTGCTGTCGTTTCCACCCCCCATTTGGCCATGAAATTCCCATCCCCTTCCGGTGACATCCTCACCATCCACTGCGACCAACGCCTGGCACGCGAATGCTACATAGCCAGTGTGCGCCCGTAACTCCCCATCCGGCAAATCAACCACATTGAGCGACCACCTGGCTCCGACATCACCCTATCAGGTGAGGATCTAGACCCCAGAGTTGGCCGGGATATCCGTCTCGAACCTGTTGAGGAGACCTCCCCCTAGAGCTCCCCTATGGCCACTCCATCAACTTAGGCACCGGTTTGAATTCTGACGAGTGTGCCATCATCACACCTATCCTCGTCAGCAACACTGACCTTTTCGCCTGGTCAGCCCCTGACTTACCTGGGGTAGACCCTCTAGTAGCATTCCACAAGCTATCCATCTACAAAGAAGCCCGCTACATCTCCCAAAAAAAATGCAAACTTGGCGAAGAACGCCACCTAGCAGCCAAGGCTGAGGCTGGCAAATTATTGAGCGTTGGATTCATCGAAGAAGCTCAATACACCACTTGGCTTTCTAACGTAGTCTTGGTGAAGAAAGCCAATGGCAAATGGCGGATGTGCGTAGACTACACGGATCTCAACAAGGCTTGTCCTCGAGATGCCTACTCCTTACCCAATATCGACCGACTTGTTGACGACGCGGCAGGAAATAAAGTTCTTAGTTTCTTGGACGCATACTCTGGCTACAACCAAATCCCCATGACCGCATCTAACATGAACAAGACCACTTTCATCACGAACAACGCCAACTACTTTTACAGAGTTATGCCCTTGCTGGAGCGACCTACCAATGACTGATAGACAAAGTTTTCAGCCACCTAATGGGACAATGTGTCGAAGTATATGTTGACGACATGGTTGTCAAGTCTCCAAGCCACCACCAACATGCCCAGGACCTATCAGCGGTCTTCTCCGCGTTACGCCAATACAACTTTCGCCTCAACCCTGACATGTGTGTATTCGGAGTCGACCGCGGTAAATTTCTCAGATTCATGTTAACCCAGCGCGGTATAGAGGCCAATCCCGAAAAGTGCAAAGCGATTATCGAAATGCGCAGTCCCACTACCATCAAAGAAGTCCAACGCATCATCGGTCGCCTCACAGCTATTTCCCGCTTCCTACCCAAACTAGCTGAACAAACCCAACCCATAGTCCAACTCCTAAAGAAATCCGCTCGGTTCACGTGGACTGACGATTGTGAACAAATCTTTCAAAAACTAAAAGTCACCCTAACCTCACCACCTATCCTCCACAAACCGGATACTCGCCAACCCCTCCTAGTATACATCACAGCCACCGACCACACCGTCAGCGCCGCGTTTGTCCAAGAAATAGAGGGCACGCAACATCCTATCTACTTCGTTAGCAAAACGTTGCAAGATCCTGAAACTAGATATCAAATGGTGGAAAAGTTGGCCCTGTCCTTGGTCCACGCAGCTCGCCGCCTACGCCCATACTTTCGAAACCACAGCATCACCGTCAAAATCGACTACCCAATTCAAAAAATATTGCAAAAACTAGATCTAGCCGGACGAATGTCATCCTGGGCCGTCAAGCTGTCAGAATTCAACATTCGCTACGAACCCCATGGCCCCATTAAAGCCCAATGCCTCTTGGATTTTATCAATGACCTCCAGCAGACACCCACGGAGGACCAGTGGACGCTTCATGTAGATGGTTCCTCGAATCCAAAAGGTGTCGATGCCGGCATCGTGTTAGAAGGGCCTAACGACATCCTCATTGAAAAATCCCTTCACTTTGCCTTCAAAACATCAAACAACCAAGCCGAATACGAAGCCATCCTCACCGGCCTTTCCCTTGCCCGCGAAGTTGTTGTCAAGACGTTAACGTGCAAAACTAACTCCAAACTTACTGTAGGGCACCTAAACGATGAATTCCAGATTAAAGACCCCATCCTTTTGCAATATTACCATCTGGTTCGCGCAGTCATTCAATCCGCCTTCGAACGAGTCCGCATCGAACACATCCCTAGAACCGACAACATCATAGTCGACATCCTCTCCAAATTAGCCAGCACCAAATTAAAAAGCTGCCACCGATCCCTATTACAGCAAACATTATCTACACCCTCCATCACAAATACCTGCCAAAACCTAACCCACTCCCCAGCCGACAGTACCACCCCTCCCCAAAACCACAACTGGATCATTCCCTATATCCTATATCTAAAAACTAGCAACCCCCCACAAGATGCAGACAAAACTTGGTTGGCCAAGGCCGCCAGGTATACCATGATAGGCGATGACCTTCACAAACGCGGATACAACCAACCGCTTCTCAAATGTGTCACTGCAGAACAAGCGCAGTATATCATTAAAGAGCTACACGAAGGCATTTGCGGTTACCATTCCGGCACACGTACTATGGCTACTAGAGTCCTTAGAGCCGGCTACTTCTAACCGACTATAGAAGTAGACTGCCAGGACTATGTCAGAAAGTGCAAACCATGCCAGAAACATGGCAACCTCATCCACCAGAAACAAGAACAACTCCATCACATACTATCTCTGTGGCCCTTCGCTAAATGGGGAATGGATATCCTCGGCCCCTTCTCACCCGGCAAGGGGCAGGTGAAATTCCTGATTGTAGCCGTTGATTATTTCACCAAATGGATAGAGGCCAAGCCACTGACCACGATCACGGCCCAGCAAGTCCAACAGTTTGTTTGGAAAGATATTATATATAGATATGGTGTTCCATACACTATCATCACCGATAATGGCCGACAATTCATAGATAAGGAGCTAGCCAAGTTCTACACTAGTTTGGGCATCAAACACATCACAAGTTTTGTAGAAAACCCACAAACAAATGGACAAGCAGAGGCGGCCAACAAGGTTATCCTAGTGGAATTGTGCAAGAGATTAGATAGCGCCAAAGGCTGATGGCCCGAAGAACTAGTAAAAGTGTTATGGGCTTACAGGTGCACCCCTCAATCAACAACAAACGAATCCCCATTCAGCCTAGTTTATGGTGCAGACACCATGATACTGGTTGAAATTGGCGAACCATTCCTGCGCCGAGAACTGTACGACCCAACCCACAACCACCAAAACATGGCCACCCATCTCGACCTCCTACCCGAACTCAGAGAAAAAGCCCAGATACGTAACATAGTTGCCAAACGAAGAGCTGCCAGAAAGTATAACGCAAACCTTTGTCCACGATCATTCGCAATCGGGGACTTAGTATGGAGAATGGTCAGCAGTGCTAGAAAGAAGGATGACAAGTTCTCCGCCAATTAGGACGGCCCATACCGCATATGCGAAGACGTAGGAGGAGGAGGAGCTTATCGCCTGGAACACTTATCTGGGGAAGAGATTCCCAACACTTGGAATGTGTCTCACCTCAAATTCTACTTTAGCTAAAAGTATATTGTAGTTGAACCAAATACTTGTAACCCTGGGTGTACTCTTTTTCCTCACCTGGTCTTTTTTCCCTAAGGAGGGTTTTGGCCAAGGAGGTTTTAACGAGGCACCCCATATTCAATGAATAAAATGAAGGGTTCTCAATTGTATGATTTTTCTCTATTTTACTTTCATATTTGTTTAAGTTCCCCACCCTTACCACAAGTAAGCGGCCTGGGTCGAACACCCTTAACTCGTTGTTCAATCGTTTAAGTTCCCCATCCTTACCACAAGTAAGCGGCCTGGGTCGAACACCCTTAACTCGTTGGTTGATTCGTTTAAGTTCCCCACCCTTACCATAAGTAGACGGCATGGGTCGAACACCCTTAACTCGTTGGTTGATTCGTTTAAGTTCCCCACCCTTACCACAAGTAAGCGGCCTGGGTCGAACACCCTTAACTCGTTGGTTGATTCGTTTAAAGTTCCCCACCCTTACCACAAGTAAGCGGCCTGGGTCGAACACCCTTAACTCGTGGTTCAATCGTTTAAGTTCCCCATCCTTACCACAAGTAAGCGGCCTGGGTCGAACACTCTTAACTTGTTGGTTGATTCGTTTAAGTTCCCCACCCTTACCACAAGTAGGCGGCCTGGGTCGAACACCCTTAACATACAATCGATCGCGCCATACATACACCACAAATCATCAAAACCCAGCATACACAATAACATACAGAACATTAATCACATTAAACATAAGCGCAAAAGAAGTGTACCAACGTAACATAATGTATGAGCTATTACAGACATAGGCTCAAATAATATTTTCAAATCAATAAAAATCAAAGTCCTATTCCGCTGCATCAAGAGCCACCTCCTCGGCATCACCCGCCTCCTTCTCCTCTTCAGCCGCCTTCTCCTCCGCCTCCTCATCCGGACTGCTCCCATCTTCCTTGACGAGCTTCCCATCGACAACGTCCTTGTTCACATCAAACTTTGAGTCCGCAATGTCAACCTCCTGGTGGAAAAAGGCTGTTTGACGCAGTCCCTTCTCAAAGTCGTCGATGTGCTCTTGTATGATGCAATTCTTCAAGTCATCAAGCTCACCCACAGCACAATCATACTTGTCTTTTAACTCATCATACTCTTTCTCCAACTCTTCTATTTTCTTGTTTAACTTTCCCTCTGAGTCCAAATAGCGAACCTTCCAAGTTGCCAACCTTTTTCTCTCCTCCTCCCAACCCCTTTCCTTCTTCCACGCAGCTCTCTCCTCCTCGAACTTGTCAACCTTTCCCTATAACTCTTCAACCTTCTCCCTTCCTCCCTCCTTCACTTCCCATCGATAGAGCGATCCAACACGACGACTTAATATCAATGCTTTGCTTCCAAACTCCACCATCGTCCTCACAATGTGGTCCGCCTCCATACCGTCAATAGAGTTTATAATGGTATCTGGGAGGTTGATCGCAATATACTTTCTGACAGATATCTCCGGCAGCTCGATCAAGCTGGATTTCGGTCCCTTCGTCCTACTAGCCGACCTCGCCCCACTAGCCGACCCCGCCCCAAGCAAGGCTACCCTTACCTTCTTCACATCCTTCCCTTTGCTGGGTCGAGGCGGCAACTCGGCCTTCCTCTTCGTTCCTCCGTGCACGTGTACCTCGACTACAGATTCCTGTAGGTTGGGAACATCAATCTTCCCAGTTGCCTTGGCTTTAGCAGTCATTTCTTTCCTCAGTGACTGGAAGAGCGCCAAATTCTTCTTCCCTAATTGCGCCATGTGCCCTACAATAACATATTAAACCCCGGTTAGAACAACTTAGAATCATTAACACAGGTTGGAAAGATGTCGGCTGAAATTGGGAACTAGTCGGACAAGAAAACGCACACAAGATCTCTAAATAGGAAATTCTCGCAAATGAACCAGTAAACCCTTACTCGTTCTAAAATCCACATTTATAGGCCAGAATTCGAAACGGCAAAAACCCCTTCCCGCCAAAATAACAACTCATACCAATCGACACACTCATTTCGAGAGACATGACTCTTAAAAACGACGCCGCCAAAATCCCCCTGATTTGACCCCTGACATCCCTTCACCTACCATCAACCTTTTATCACTTTTAGCCTTAACATTGTTCATCACACTTAAAGGCTGGGGGACTGGTGTGCCACACCCAGCTGATCCCGCTAACACACCAACACATATCACCCTTGACCGACCCCATATCGGCCAAGGCTGGGGGACTGGTGTACCACACCTAGCCAACTCGACCAAATAGTAATAAAACGATACATATATGCCAAAGCAGTCAAGTAGTCAGCCTAGGCTGAGTTGGCTTAAGCCTTACCAGCCTAAACCCATAACCTAAACGTCTAGAGGAACAACCTGCACAAGACAACACATGACCAACATAAACCGCCAAGGAAAGTAGTCGGCCTAGGCCGACTACTCCAATATACTTATTAAAATTAAAGCCCTCCCTAGTGTTCAATGGGTCCTCCTAAGGGCCTGGGCTGGGGCCTGGGCTGGGGCCCAGTCCCACTTACAGCCCAAACTAAAGCCCAAGTCAAGGCCCAGCCCATGGCATAACCAAACATGATTAATACTCTATAAATACACGTGGACCCCAGTAATTAAAGGTACGCATTCATTTCTCCATTAATCACCTGATTTTATCTTTTGAGAGCTTTGACTCACTTGAGCTTCGGAGTCCCTTCTGCAGGTAACCCCTCCTGGGTCCAAGCCGACATGTATCAACCAGGAAGAGGCCAATTGAGGAAATGGCGGACTACATGGGTAAGGTGACGCTTGTGCCTAACTTATCTTGTTTGTTCTCTGCAGGAACATTTTATAATTGCTAGCTAATCTGTCGCAATTATATTCTCGCAAATTTGTAGCTAATCTGTCATAATTTTATTCTCGCAAATTTGTAACTAATCTGTCACAATTTTGTTCTCGTAAATCCGTAACTAATTTGTCGCAATATTATTCTCACAAATTCGTAGCTAATCTATCACAATATTGTTCTTGCTAATCCGTAGCGTATTTGTCACAATTATTTTCTCGCTAACTCATAGTTAATCTTTCACAAATCTCTTCTCGTTAATCCGTAGCTAATCTATAGCAATTCGTTTCTCACTAATATGTAGCTAATTTATAGCAATTCTTTTCTCGCTAATTCACAATTAATTTGTCGCAATTATATTAATAAAAAAGGAAACAGAAAATGAATGATTCTCTAGAGTGTCTAAACAACTCCAATATTTTCAATACACACATTCAAAAAGGAAAGTAGATAATCAATCCTACAATGATCAAAGTATATCCATCAATTATATCAAATAGTACAAAATAGCATAAAAGTTCCCACCAATATAATTGTTTTAGGACACAAAAGCACTAGAATGTATCAACAAAAAGTAATGTAACAACACAACTAAACATAAACAAAGTTTTGGATTCTTAGAGGAACATCTTCATTCTTGTTTCTTTAAAACAACCAATAATTCCCTCTTAAAAGATTGCATTTGATCTAGCATTTGTTGTTGCACAATTGCTTGCATTTCTGCTTGTGCCTTCATTTGTGTTTGCATTAATGCTTGCATATCAATCTATGCTTGCAATTGTGTTTTCACTTGCTCTTGCAAATTAGATATTTGTGTAGTTAATGTAGTGATTTCCTTAGTTGTTGGATTCAGATTTTGGAAAAGGGTCCTTCTACTATTGAGGATGAAACATGTGGACCAATGCCAAGATCTAAACTGTGACCAATGACATAGATTCTACATTTCTTATTTTCACCATTTGTTTTTATCCAAACATCAGAGTCAACTATAGTATGCTTTGATGTGTCTTCCCCATACTTTTTCAATCATATATAGCATTTTCATATAATTCCTACATAAAATCAATATGTTAGCAATATAATAAATAATTAGTTTAATATTTATAAAATAAGCACATACTTATAATGAAGTTTTTTGCTTTGCTAGACACATATTGACCATCTTTTCTTTTATAAACTTTGTTGTATAATTCACCGTAAGAAATAGGGTGTTTATGTTCTTCTTCTTGTGAAAAAAATATATGCAATTCCTTATAGTGGCCAACTAAAGTAGTATAATTCATTTGGTGGAAATGCATTTATAACTAACCATGTTTTATTACAACAGCATGTACAATAATACCAATTTGAGTATTTTGAACAAAAATCATGTCATTAGTGAGTCTCTCTATAACTAATACCAATTTATAAGTTAGAGAATGCAGGATGTGAGTTTTCAATATTATCAAGTGTTGTCCAAAGTATAAATTCTCTAACTATTATCAAATGTCAAAAGTATAAATATCATTTTTTTCAATTGTTGTCCAAAGCTTCTTGATCCTCCTTTGTGAATCATGACATCAGGCTTGACAACCCTATTGCTCTTACCTGCAGTAGACTTTTTTTTTTTCATTCTTCTGTTGTCCATATACATTCCACATCTCAATCCTAATGCCTCTTGGTCCAAGACCCTTTAAGTGATATATCCCAATAACGATTCATACATTTCCCACATGGACAAGGAATGTGTCATGTTACATTAGCAAATTTTGGATTTCTTTTAATGAAGCCATCAACGTCATTTCTAAATTCCTCAGTTATACTACCAAATTGATCTTTTCTTTGTAACATCCATCCTTTATCAAGACTCATTGTCCTTGTAGATAGTTTAAACATTGGTCAACATTATGCTTTTAAGAAATTTGTACATAAAAAGAATGGATTGACACTAATTTAAGACATAATTAAAATTAAGAACAAAAATTAGTTAAAATAAAGTAAATATAACTAAACACTAATTGAAGCAAGATATTATATCTTCCATATTTATTTTTGCATAATAAGAGCAACCAAAATTTTAGCAATATTATAGTATTGGTACTCAGAAGATGTGCAATCCTAGTATAGTGGAACCTTTTTATCCTTACTAGCCAAAGTTCATTCAATAGACTGTAATTTCAATTAGTAGATTCATAAATAAATGAGATTTAACGATAACTTATATTGTTTAAATGTCTTGATGATAACTTTAAATCGATTAAAAATATATATCTATCATTTTGTTTAATTCTTATAATTACTTATTGAGTGAAAATTGAGTTGTAAGTGTGTATTGAACACTCAAACCATTAATAATAAGAGATCTTAAAGTTTTATTAATTTTCAAGTCACTTAGATCAGAACTTTGGTTATGAAAAGTTGATCAATATTTTTAAGTGGACAAGTGCATGCAAAGATATATGCTTAAATACTATGAATCTTAGAATAAGTAGGCTCGAATCTTAAGTTAAGTTTTATTTATTTTTTATATGTGCTTAATATAATTGTGTGTGCATGATAAAATTAGATCTCAGTGGAGACAATAAAATTCAATATGAAGAACAATGAGATGTTAATAAATATGTTACAAAATCTACTTTTGTTTAAACAATAACTAGTAAATGTTATAATACATTCTGTATTATTTTTTTATTTTAAACTTATTATATTTGTCATTGTTAAAAGAAAGTTTTATAATAATTAAAAGCAATGGCAGATAGTAATATAGAAGCTCTCATCTCTTAAACTCGTGGGGTTACCTTTTGAAAGTAAAAGCATAAGATCTACATGAGGGAACATAATAATGCAAGAACATCATTAGAGTTCTCCATTTTATTTGATCCTAAGACTCAACACTGACATTGCAGACAACAAACAAACCATCACATCTTCTTGACTCTGATCACCCAAATGACTCGTTTCTAAGCATGTAGTGTTCTCTATTTTCATATAGCACGTGAACAAACAAAAACTTGTGTTAAAGAAAGCAAAAGGTCAACATAATCCCATGATAAAAAAAGATAAGAAAAGGCTTAGTAAGAATCCACATCCAATTCAAAACAATAAATTTATTAGTTTTTTTTTCTTATAATGTCTAATTTTCTTATCTTTCCCATAAGAACATGTCATTTAACTTATTAAGGTTAAACTTATTAAGAATTATAGTGTCAACAGAAAACACATCACCAGATTAGTACATTTTTAATATATGAAGCAACTTACATAAGTTATTTCTATCATAGATGTTCTAATTGCTCAAAATACATGCTGATTTTAATTCACAATTTTCAATTAACCAAACAACAGTTATAGTGTTTGTGATATGGAGTTGCATCTTCAATTATAGTCATAGTGTTCATAATATGGACTGACATTTTCATTTATAATATGGTAGTTAGTGACAACAAACACTGCATTAAATTTGCAACCACAGACACTGAATTGCTTAAAGTCCCACGTTCATACCTAATATCAAACAGGAAAAAAAAGTTTGATCTGACTATACAACCATTGAATTGAAAAATACATACATTTTTAATTGCAATATTTTCCTCTAAAAACTGACAAGAAAGCAAATATTATATATTCATGAAATGGAGTTAGAACTTGAAAGCTGGGTTTGGGAACCAACAACTTTGAGACCAAATGTCCATAAATGAGGATGACTCAAATGGAACCAAATTATTGGGAAACATCATGCGTAATTGAACTTACACATGTAAAACTACAACTCAACTTGATTAGAAGATACTTACTTGAAGAAAATAGTCATAAAAGGTAGCTACCAACTTATATTCACAAAGAGGTATTATGGGAGAACAACAAATCATAAAGTCCCAACAGAATTTCAGATTTAGAGTGGAAGATTATTCCAACGAAATTTCAAACCCTAAAAATCTAACAAAATACCTGTTTTGATTAATCGAATCAAAGGCCCAAACGAATTTCAGATTTGGAGTGGAAGACTGAAACCTTGGACATCAACCGACACCATGAATAGATTGAACGACGCCATGAGCTCTTAAACAGAAAAGTATTGTCATGAGTGAGTGGAATATTGAAGATGGAATAACAAAGAGAAGAGTAAGTTACCGCTTAGGAGCAAGCGAACCCACAATGAGAGGTAGAACCCACAGTGAACAGTAGTGATAAGGTAATGCGATGAGAGGGAGATGAACAAAAACATATTCTACATTTTCTTCGACATCGAGTCACTATACAACTTTGAGAATGTGGTGCGAAAAGGAGATGAACGAATTCGATAAGCGAGGGAAAACCTATCAAATGTTTTTCCACAACTTTAAGCATCTATTATCATGTGCATTTCAATTGTGAGAATACAAAAGGCAAACTAAAAGTCTTACGGAAAATTTCTTCATAAATATTATTACTGTTTATCTATAAACTTAATAATTAATAGAGTAAGTTTTTATTTGATGATTTCAATATCAAATACTAATATTTTTTTTATCGCATTCTTTTCTTTTAGTTAATATTTCATATAAATATTAAATAATAAATAACAATCTATTTAAATTATTAATATTTTTAAACTTATTTTATTTATATAAAAATTAGTTTTATTTATTTATTTATTTTTAATTAAAAATAATTAGTGACTGATTTATGTTCTAGCAAATAATTGTTTTACTACAAATTAGCTATCATCTTCTTCACAATTTTCTTGCAAATTAGAGAGAAATTAATAACAAGAAAAATTGTAACTAATTTCTCTAACAAAATAGAGAATTTAACATTCAACTTGGTTTGATTTGTAGTATCAACCAACTCCAGTCGACCAAGACAAATCTGAATGCAAATCTTTACTAATTATTAGATTAGATAGAAAGAGAATCTAGCATTGTAAACGTAATTCACTTATTACAAATATTTAGAAAAATAATTAATATTTACAATTTACACGTAATTGTTTGAACAAAATATCATACATAAAGTTAATCGTTTCAAGAATACAAATTTATAAAAGAAGGAATTACTTTAAAATGAGTTAACATTTAAAATAATTTAATTTAATTGGGTTGGACGTTGTAGTTCTTTATAACACGGTTGTTGCCAAAGTTTATCTAAGAGACTGTTCATGGTTGTCGCAGTTCATAGATAAATCCAACTTTGGCACGTTGAAGATTCCGCATAGTATGCAATGCATTAGTTATTTAATAGTATAACCCCCGCATAGTATCACATGGATAAAATAAATCGCTTCTTAGTTCCATTTAACTCATGTAGTTGCAGTAAACTATTTCTTTTAACATGTATAGCAATAGATAACATGGTTCCCAAGCACGCTAAGGATCGAAAGAGAATATTAACCGCAGTTAGTAATCAATAATTACTTACAGTAATATCCATCTATCATTCATTTTAAAGAGCCCATCTGAAGTAGCAAAAATATTAGAAATTTAAGGTGAGTTCTCTTAAGAACCTCTATATAGCGGCAAATAATTAAAACTTGGATGCTCCTTGTTATCATCACGTACAAAACTACTAAATCACTAGGAAACCAAGAAGAGAGGGTGATCTAAAGATCAAGAGCAAAAGGAAAAGACAGGAATGAAACCAAACAATTATTCAAGAAACCGCTATATTTAGCAGAGAAAAGAGAACACAAATATGAAAAACAGAAAAACAGGAAAAAAAAACTGAAAAACACACTCGTGTGTTTGTGGCGCTTAGATGTAGAGAAGTGTTTTCTTAATGATTTTGACAAATTTGAAGTTTCACATGAAATAAAAATGTGTAACATAAATGATACATGATTAAAAACCTAATATTATATTTAAGTTTTTGGGTTGTGATATTCTTTTATATGGATTAACTCATAATTTCAATGGTTTTCTTCCATTATATAAGAAAAGAAGACCACCAAGCTAACTTTCTGTTAGAGGAAGGAGGTAAGGGAACTCAAATTTCACTGATTAAAAATGCCTAATATAACGGGGTTTTATAGGTATTTCATGGAGAGATACATAGTCTCTTCTAGGACCTTATTTAATAAACAAAAATGATAATTTAATTCTTACTTTTGACTCACTTTTGACATTTCTTAGGAGTCAGTAGTTATAATTTTTAGTTTCATGTTTTCATTTTTCTTTCCAACTCGCACATGTGCGTTTGGAAATAATATTTCGTAGAGAAAAGAAAAAATATTTCATCTGATGGAGTGAAAACATTTCCAATCAACCACATTCACAATCCACCCAATGTCATGGAGTACACCAACGAGACGTCGTGCTTTTTACTCTCGTCAAAGACGAAATATTTTCGATTTTCTCTACGAAACATGAAATTGTTTTGCCTTCAAATGCATACATGCGAGCGTTAGAAAGAGAAATGAAAAAATGGAACTAAAAATTATAATTGTTATGAACGTAAGGAGTGTCAAAAGTGTGCCAGAAATAAAAGTCAAAATATCATTTTCGTTTGTACACCCTTCTTAATTATAAACTTATTAGTTTTTCTAAACTTTACTTAGGAAAACACCGAAGCATTCTAGATATTTCTATATTTCAAATTATAATTCTCTCTCTTAATTTAATTTTTTTTTACACCAATCTTCGCTTTTACCCTTTGAAAATCTTCAAATTTTAGTGATTTCATGAAGATATTTGCAACTAACTTGATCTTGAGTCTTGACATATTTGAGCTCCACTTCCTTTCTAGAAATGGATTTTGTTATCAAATAATATCTCGTGTGTATGCTTCTTTCAATCATGAAATATCATATTCTTTACTAGTGCTTACGTAGACTTATAACCTTTTAGAATGAGTTTTGCCTTGTATACCTATTTTATTCTAATTTCTTCATGACTTTTGAAAATAGTTGTTAATTTCCAAGTATCATTCTTCTTGATTGAATTGATCTCATCTTCCATAGCAAGTCTCAACGTTTAATTGTTTAAAGCATCCTCAAAATTCAATGGCTCACAATCCATTTGAAGGAAATATCATTCTTCAATATTACAAGTGATTTTATCACGCCTTTCAAAGAAAAAAGTATTGCAAATATGACACTTAGACAAATTTCCCACTTTCTCAAGAGCATCAATGATCCAATACATTTTTCTAATACCCATATTTTAAAAGTTTTCAATGTCCATCGCAATCTTTATTATTCCTATTACACATTCCCTTTATGATATGTAATCCCGAAGTTTCTTCATGCAGTTTGTACATTGTGATTTCCTTTAGTGTTTAGTTTCTTGATAAATTAAATTTAAAGGATGTATGACTCTTGAATTTTTGAATTGATTTACTTAAGAATCGAGATATTTTAAGTATTACTTTTGAAGTTTGTGTGGGTAAAAAATATCATGAAATAAATTGTTTAAAAATGGAAATATTATTACCTTAAAATGTGAATTTATTATATTTTACATAAAATGCTATTTAGATTAAAAGTTATTATATAGTTAAATTAAGTGAATCTTCTTTTTTTTTGAAAGTGTTTGATGAATACTTTATCACTTGAAAATAGTTATATTTGAATATAAGATGTTGAAAATTGATTGTCTAGTTTATTTTTTAATGGAATTAGTAATATTGATAATACTTACCCTACACTTGTTTTTTCCGGAAAAAAAAAATTCCATTAAAAAATGGGAATCTAATTAAGGTTCAATGCAATAAGGACGTAAATTATATGTTTTGGAAATTACCATATATTTATTTCTTTTAATAATATTTTTGCACTTTGTGTAAATTTAACCTTTTCTATTATATCGATATATACTTATAGCTAGAGTAGGATGTTAACGGGGTGGGTAGCGTATAGATAATAGCTCCTACGTACCCACCTGTTGGATAAATATTCGTCTTGTATCCGTACCCATATCCGTCGGGTATCCGTTATGCAGGTACCCATCTATTTTTTTCATATCCACGGTTACCCGCGGGTATTTACAAAAATAAATAGAAAAACAAATATTTAACCATAATTAGTGCTTAGATCAATATGTCCACTTTCTCCGATTGATTCCTAAAAAACAAACAAATAAAAAATCACTAACAATTTACATTGTAGTTTATTTTTGACTAATTACTAACTTCATAAATGTCCACATCATGCAACATTGTATAAAGTTTCATGTTGTCCAATTTTAATCTAGAAGAGTCAGAAACATAAGAAGTTCATTAAAAATTTCTAACAATTACTTAATTAAAATATCTAAGTAAAAGTGTTAATTTCATTACCTTCCATGTTGTTCCATAACCAGTCTTGGAGACACATTAATGTGTCCACAAGTATCTAGAAGTAATCTACTCCGATGTGGGATAAGAATCTGACCACCATTACTGAATGAAGACTCAGAATGTATTTTTACTAATATATATATATGACGGTATTTTTGTGAATTAAAATTTAGTGGGTACGGGTATCCATGGGTACAGATACTATGATACCCGTACCCGCCCCGTTAACATGTGGGTATCAAAAATACCCGTACCCGTGGGTAGCGGGTATCCATTTTTAATATTCATTTCTTACCTGTTGCGGGTTTTATCCATCGGTACCGTGAGTATGGATTTTTTTGACATCCCTAAGCTAGAGATGTCAAAATGGGTTTCAATCTATGGGTTGAACTGAACCCTGCTCGCTTAACCCATGGATTAAATGGGTTTGAACCAGGTTAACCCACTTAATCAACCAACATCTTTTTACGATTGTTTTAAAATTTGTTTGTTATAATTATTTAGTACTTCTAATTATATAGGTTCACAATTTAATATTTTTAAATATTACGATCAGTGGTGGATCTTCAACCAATATTTTTGGGGTGCCAAAATTTTGGTTGAATTACCTTTTATGGTTCATTTTTTGATCCGAAAATCTCAAGTTGATCCTCTAATTTTTTTAAAACTCAATTTGGTCCTGATTTTTAAAGATTGATGCAATTTGATCATCATTTTCGTTAAATACTTTGAAATGTAGCTAAGATTTTTCATTAAAATTGACAGTAGGATTATGTCAATTACACTAACAAAGCAAACCATCCTTATTGATAACTTCAATTGTGATGAAAAAACCTTGATCTAATTCAAGAAATTTAACGAAAAATGACCAAATTGCATCATTTTTTTCAAAAATCATGACTAAATTGAGACAAAAAAAAATTAAAAGACCAACTTGATATTTTTGAACGAAAATAGAAATTGAGAGAGTAAGTCTAAATTTTTTATATAAACTAGTAAAAACATTGTATTTACTTTTTATGATAATAAAAAAATAAAAATAAAATTAGTGTTATTATTATAATTATAAAATTAAATATAAGTAATTTTTACAATTTTATTGTAATTAATTTTTATTTATAATGATTAAGTTTAAACAATCAAATAAAAAATGATTAAATTAAACAAATGTGCATTTAAAGATAATATTTATAAAATAATTATTTTTATTTAAAAAATATTTAAAAGATAAAAGTGAAAAATAAATATGCAGAACAAAAAAATCTTTATATATAGATATAGATGTATAAAAACAATTTTAGAATATCAAATATATAAATATATTAAAAATACTAAAAAAAATTTAAAAATATATTTAAAATTATATAATTATAAAATAATTTGGGGGGCTATGGCCCGCCTTTGTCATTACTATAATCCGTCATTGGCAACAATATTGCTCAAAAATATTTGAACAAGTTGAATGTTTAATCCTTTTTTTAAAGTGGGTGGAACTAAACATTGCTCACTTAATTCACAGGTTAAATGGGTTTGAACCAGGTTAACCCACTTAATCAACCAACATATTTTTACGATTTTTTTTTTAAATTTGTTTGTTATAATTATTTAGTACTTCTAAATTATATAGGTTCACAATTTTATATTGTTAAATGTTACAATCAGTGGCGGATCTTCAACCAATAATTTGGGATTGCCAAAATTTTGGTTGAATTACTCTTTTGGTTCATTTTTTCGTCCAAAAATGTCAAATTGGTTCTCTAGTTTTTTTTTTAATCTCAATTGGATCATCATTTTCGTTAAATATTTTGAAATGTAGCAAAGATTTTTCATTAAAATTGACAGTAGGATTATGTCAATTACACTAATAAAGCAAATCATTTTTATTCACAACTTCAATTGTGATGAAAAGACATTGATCTAATTCAAGAAATTTAACGAAAAACGACCAAATTGCATCATTTTTTTCAAAAATCGGGACTAAATTGAGAAAAAAAAAATTAGAAGACCAGCTTGATATTTTTGAACAAAAATTGAAACTGAAAGAATAATTCTAAATTTTTTATATAAACTAGTAAAAATATTGTATTTACTTTTTATGATAATAAAAAAAATAAAAACAAAATTATTGTTATTATTATAATTATAAATTAAATATAAGTAATTTTTACAATTTTATTGTAATTAATTTTTATTTATAATGATTAAGTTTAAACAATCAAATATTTTAGAATATCAAATATATAAATATATTAAAAATGTTAAGTTTTTAAAAAATATATTTAAAATAATTATAAAATAATTTGGGGGGCCATGGCCCGCCTTTGTCATTACTATAATCCGCCATTAGTTACAATGTTGCTCAATAATATTTGAATAAGTTGAATATTTAATTAATTTATTCGTCATGTTATATACGTTCAGGGGTGGAACTTAGTGTTGACATAGGGGAGCCATGGCTCCCCCAACACTTTTTTTTTCTAATTTTTTATATATTTTTAAAAAATATTTTATATATTATAATTTTATTTATATTAATTTAGTTTAGAAAAACCTTTTTTAAATTTAAAAATTATCTTTTTCTTTTTTATTATAATTTCTTTTACTTCTTTATTTGGTTTTTCTTTTTTTCGTGTCTCTATCTCTTTCTCTTTTTTTGTTTCTATTTCAATTTTCATCATCAATTTTTTATTTTTTTTTTCAAAATCAAATTGCACCAGGAAAAAATTGAGGAGATAAGGAACATTTTGGATTGAACAATTTTTTCTTTTGAATAAATTTATTTTTTACTCTCTTTTTTTTTTGATGTAATATGTGCCTTTTTTACGCTTTAGGCATATCTCTATCGGTTAGAGATCATAAAATCATGCTTTAATTGTTCATCAAACTCTTATTTGAGTAGATAGAGCTATTTTAGACTTTTAAGTCGTGTAAGGGAAGAACAAGATTATGAATATCTAAGATAAGGAAATGTAATAATCTAGAAGTTATTATTTTTCTTAGAATATTGAGTCTTGGTTTTAAGATTTAGTTTAGGATATTCATAATTTAATATTTTTCTAAATAGGTGAGAGGTGACAAGTTTATATTAGAAAAATTATGGCAAAGAGTAAAATAATTTATTTTTTTTTTAAATGGAAGGCTTGTGATGAAGATGAAAAAAGTACATCTATGTCATATAAACTTGAGAAACTTTATGAGAATCCAAAAATTGAAGAAAATGAAAAAACAACTCTCTAAAGTTCCTATAGTTGTATATAATGAATTTTTAAATGCTTTAGAATGTGATCCTGGAAAGTAACTTTTGCTCCTTTTTTTAATATATTATTGTTGATGATAAATTTTATGCTACATTTTTATATATATTATTGTCATATTTTTTGGATTCTATTGTTATGAGTGCTTGTTTTGAATAGAAAAAATGATGTAAGAAAATGAAAACTTTTTTTAACTAAAAAAATAATTTATATATAACAAATATAATTTGGCCCCCTAAAATTTTTGTTGAAGTTCCGCCACTGTATACGTTGATATCTTAATATTTAACTATTATCTTTATAATAATATTTCGAGAATTAGGCGAACATTTTGATTCACTTTTACAAAAAATAAATTGAATCAGTTCACTCTCATTGTAATACAATAAATATGTAAAATAAATTGCAACAAAAGAAAATATTTGTAAGTGAGCCAACACCGTGATGTGTAGAGCTGGATTGCAAAATTTTTAACTAAGAAAACATGAAATGTGAATTAGTTGAACTGACTCTTTTTAGTTCAACTCGTGATGAGTGTGTGAATTGTGTTGACTCAATTCACTTTTACAAAAAATAAATTAAATCAGTTCACTCTCATTGTAATATAATAAATATATAAAATAAATTGCAACAAAAAAATATATTTGTAAGTGAGCTAACACCGTGATGTGTAGAGTTGGATTGTAAAATTTTAACTAAAAAAACATGAATATGTGAATTAGTTGAATTCTTTTTAGTTTAACTCATGATGAGTGTGTGAATCAAGTTGAGATGCTCCTTACATTCATAGCTTGCATAACAAGTTGAAATAAATATTGTTTTTTCTTGCTATATCTATCGGGGAACGGAGCAAGTGTAGACGATATTTCCATTGTGCTATGAACGTAGGAGAGCTTTGTAGATTTTGCATTCTTAAAATACAAATTAATTTAAATAAGAGAATCATCAATTATCTGAAATCAGATTATTATGAATCAAGCTTTTTAAGTTAATTATAACTATAGAAAATAATCATATCGGCACATTTTACCATAAATTAGCATTGAATGATAAAACTGAATTTTTTTCATGTTTATTAGCGTAAACACATGTATGTTTTTTTTATTTATATTATATTATAAATTAATAATATATATAAATTGATTAAGTTAATATACCAACATGTGCGTACGCATATTTTTTATTTTATTTATTAAAATAATAAAATAATAAAAATATTATTTAATGAAATATCACACAAAATATGTTATATTGTTGTAAATATTACTATTAAAGTAATAAAATAGTAAATTTAAGTGATAAGATAATAATTTCAGTTTTAAATATAACAAATAAAATTGGCATTAGAATATGATGCAATTAATTAATTTTATAAAATAATTATAATAGCTTCTGATCTGTACACACGCACGACTTTTTTTATTTTTTGTTTTTATTTCAAATCTTTTTATAATATTAATATAATTGTTATTATATTTATTTAACCTTTAAGAATACTAATAATAATAATATAAATTATAAATTTAAAAGATTAAAAATCTATTTAACAAAAATATTTAGTATAATAATATTTTTTATAATGAAAAAAACTCTTAATAATAGCACAACTATAAATAGTAGTAATAATAATAATAAAAAAAATAATAATGGTACCAATAATAACAAACTAATGACAATAATAATAATATTTGTCATAAATATTAGTGTCAATACTAATATCAAGACTAACCTTAACAATAATAATTTATAATTATATATAAAGATATACATTAACAATAAAACAAATGAAAATAACAAGTAATTGAAATATGATCCCATAATACATCTGCAACTCTTTCCCCCCTCTCTCTCTCGCGCTCTCTCTCTCTCTCCGTTGCACCCACTGCCACCACACCCTCCAGCCACCCTGTGCTACACCTCCATTTCGCGTCTCTCTCTCGATCTCTCTCTCTCATGCGCTCTCTCTCTCTCTCACGGATCTGAAACCCCTTTGTTGCTATTCTTCGAATGGGGTCCCTCGTTTATCTCCGCGTCTAGGGTTTCCCCTTCCGAATCCCTCACCTATGGAGTCACAAAAATGCCTTTCCTATGGATGAGTCTTTTGGAAGATGGGGACGTGGTTACATTTCTCGATCCTGATGCAAAGCCCGGGTGGAACGCGGGATTCAGAGCAAATTGGTTGCTGTGGAGGTTAGTTTAATGGGAAAAAACACACTTTGTTGTCGAGGAAAAGCAGTTTAGGGGTTCTATCAATTGTCAATTTATTCATTGTTGTTATCATCTGGCAGCGCAACAGTGATTTCCCACCACCACTTTACCACCTTTTCCTCCGCATTCCGCGAGCGTCTCCACCAGATGGACCGTACTCGAATCCAACGCCTCTCTCTTCTCCAGGTCCAATTTGATTCACCGCCACATTTTCATTATTTTCCCCTTCAATTTCCCACAACCGTGCTAAGATCTGAATCTTCATTTCCTACAATTCAGGCCGAGAAGGAGTTGCAAGCCGACAAGTCCCGAGCTTTGGCTTCGAAGCTCGCAAACATCAGTGCCTCAGAACAGAGGTGCTCCTGGCTCGATCACAAAATCGCGTCTTGAGTGACCCGTGGATTCTAAAATATTCAGATTTTCATATTTTACCCTATGGCCTCGGTCCTATCTGACCCGAGGCAGAAAACTGGATATATGACACCGGTTTTGAAATAACTGAGGCATAAAATTAGGTATATCTTTTGGCCTCGCTCCAATATACCTCGATTCTAGATCTGAGGCAAAATGTGAAAAATAACCGGGACAAAAAGTCCTTATTGTACTGGTGGTAGTAAATAAAAGTAAATTGTGTATCTAACCATAATAATAATAATAATAATAAGAATAATAATAATAATAATAATAATAATAATAATAATAATAATACCACTAGAAAAATATTAATAATAATAATACAAGTACATATATAAAGAGATAAATATCTTTAATGTCATTTTTTGTTTTTTTTTTAATTTTATCCTCTTAATTATTATACTTACAATTTAAATAATTATTTATAATAAAAAAATTATTTTTAGTTTTATTGCTTTACTAATTTTAGCAACTATTTTTTTGAATTAAAATAATTGTTCAAATGCAAAGATAAATGAACAACAAAACAAATAAGAATGATGAAATTGAAACATGAACCTATATAGTAAGTAAAATTAAAATGTGACCGTAATAATAATATAATAATAATAATATTATTAATAATAACTATTATAATAATTATAGTTCTTATTAATAATAATAATAATAATTATAGTAATATAATAATAAAAATAATTATAGTTAATAATATTGATAGTAATACTTATACTTGATAGTAATAATAATCATAATAATTATAGTTCATAACAATAACAATAATAATAATTATAGTTAATAATAATTATTATTATAGTTAGAGTTAGGGATAACAACAGATCGGGTCGGGTACGGATAGAACTTACCTGTAACCCGACCCTTAAAATAAAATCCATCTGTTACCCACCCGTTTAGTAACAACAACAACAATAACAATAATAATAATAATAATAATAATAATAATAATAATAATAATAATAATAATAGTTAATTATAATAATTATTATTATAGTTAAACTTACGGATAGTACCTACCCGCAACCCGACCCGCAAAATAAAATCCACTTGTTATCCACCCGTGTTTATCCAATGGGTATTTACTTAAAAAATAAGCGCAGATTTTTTTAAAACTCGCGGATTCCCGTGAATACCCACATACCCACAAATATTTAAAAAATATATATGTTTCATAAATTTTTTAAATAAAATTATAAAAATAATAAAAAATATAAATAAAAAATATAAATTAAATTTTAATTTTAATTTTAATTAAATTTAAGCTAATAAAATCTAATTTTAATTTTAATTTTAATTAAATTTAACTTAATAAAATATAAATAAAATTTTAATTTTAAATTTAAATTTGTGGGTAACGGGTACCCACAGGTACGAATAATATGATACCTAGAGATGGCAAATAAACCCGTCCCCGTGGGTATTGTCCGAACCCGTCCCCGTTTTGACGGGGAATCCCCGCATTGACTGGGTATGGGTATGGGTATGGGGAATCCCCGATTTTTTCAATTGGGTATGGGGATGGGTATGGGGATGTACATATCCCCGCCATATTACCCGTCCCCGTTTAAATTATTAAAATATTCCTAATTAATTAAATAATCACATATATATATATATATATATATATATATATATATATATATATATATATATATTTTTTTTTATATA
>Ga0214544_1005083_pt1 | contig 25849 bp, 17 predicted proteins | sample CNSS3metaG_FD_160074 | JGI IMG/M metagenome (GOLD analysis project Ga0214544, IMG submission 160074) | Root nodule microbial communities from cowpea collected in UCLA plant growth center, Los Angeles, California, USA - CNSS3 | ecosystem: Host-associated > Plants > Roots > Nodule | place: USA... | reverse complement strand
CAAAGGCATAAAACATAAAGTAAAAGGCATGAAGCAAGTGTACCTATGTACCTTTGGTCTCCTTTGTTTTTAGCACACTTTGGCCACTTTTTGGAGACATATGAGACACATTCTTTGTCTCCTTTTGAGCTAGAACGAAATTAGCCTTGCACACACCATAGTTAGGTATTTTGTCTCTCATTTTTGTAACCTTATTTGACCTAGTTTCTAGAAACTAGGGTTAGGTTTTTGTAGAGACATCCTTAGTATCTTTTATTTGCTTAGAGGCCCCTAAACTCTTCTATATAAGGGGTGCTCCTAGACATGTAAATGGGTTGAACATTTTGAAGTAAAAACACTCTTGTGTCTCAACCATTTGTGAGAGTTTCCTCCCTTGGAAGTGAATACTTTTAAGCCTTATCTTGCATAGCAAGTGGCGACACACATCCATTCATCTTCAAGGTTGCCATGGCTTCTAGCCTAGCCTTGTAGTGGCGTGCTTCTCACATTTTTACCATTTCTTATCTTTCCATTTTATGTTTTCTTCTTCCTTTAATTGTTCTTGGTTTTCTATGGTTTATGTGCTTTCCATTTCCTTTTTGTTTTGAATCAACCCATCATCTTCTTCTCTTGAGCTTTGTGAAAGGAACCTTCACATCTAGATAGCTTGCTATCTTAATGTCCAGTGGGGATTTCACTTAGCTTTCTTAATCAACTCACCCATATTCAACAATCTAAAAGAAAACAACATAATCCTTCATCAATATATATATTCAATATTTAGTCAGGGTTGTACTAGTCAACAAAATAATAATTTTTCTAAAGTAGAAAAATAATTAGATAACTTAACCAAAATACAACTAGAAAAGAAAAATATAACTAGAACCATGAATGAGATATTAGTAGAGTCGGGGATTCTAGAGGTACTAAAGATACGAGCTCGTGCTCTGTCATATTCTTCCATTCTCTCTTTCACACTTCTTATAAGATTTCCTTTCATCCCAACTCCATTAGGATCATTCAAACTATTTTTATTAGGCCTAGGTTTAATAACAAACTTTTTCTACTCAGATGTACCATTTTCCAATTGCTTTGCAGGTATTTCAGATAACTTAACGATAGGATATCTGCTCTATGGTAATTTTCTCATGAGAATTTTACTTCCTAGACCATCTCAGCCAATATGTTGAACCATTGTTTGCATGCTATAGTGTTGAACAACACAATGTGCAACCAATCTGAGATAGGAAAGGAAATGTGGATCATAATCAACTTTTGCCAATGATAAATTACAAGTAGTGATTCAAATACAGTTCCAATTATCATAGGCCACCAAATTAACACCTCTGCGTGCTCTTAATCCACTAAACAATAACCCACTAAGCAAAAGTTACAATCCAGTTTCATTACACAATTAAGCAATGTATACATCCATGAATTCGTGACAACCAAGCTACATACATTAAGCATGAACATAACCCAACCCAAGCATAGGCACTTCATCTGTAAATTAAGCATAAACAGATGAACCACACACACTCCACGAATTCAAGACAAAGAGAGGGCAGAATTAACAAAACCAATAGAACCTCAAAGCTTCATTGCATTTTTTACTAAGGAGTTAGTACATGAATTAGCAAGCCATGGAAATTGAGCAATTAAACACTTCAGAATGGAAATAACCAAAACAGAACATCAAACCCTAAGTTAGGTCTTATTGAAATGCAAATTCAAGAGCAAATGAGATTTCTAAAGCTTTAATGGAACAAAAATGGTTATTGTGATATAAAAAACAAAAACCCCACACATGGGTGTTGTTCCTAGTCACTACAATCCATAAAACGAAATTGCCCAAGCTAGCAAATGAGCTGAAAACGTAAAACCCACAATGGGTGCTGTCAATAATGCATAAAAACGTTAAAAACGAGTGTTAAAACATAAAAAATGAAGAAGGCACCTTCATGGGTCACCAACCAAAGCTGAAGGACATGAAAATAGAGCATGAGGAAGATGATGGATGTTGCCCATGAAAAAGAAGACCTAAAACTCGTGGTCACATCACAACAGACCAACATATTTACCAAATTTTCATTCTAGTAAGCAAAGTTACAAAAATGCCACCATGGGTTGAATATGCTAGCCCAATGACGTGGACAGGCTCATTGACATGACACATACATGGCAATGGTATGAAAATAACATGGCAACTCTCTCTTGACCTTATCATTAGCATCCTAGCTCCAAATTTTGCTTCACAAAGTACTTAAAAAAATTAGAAACAAAAATTAGACCAATTAATGCCAAATTACTCAAAAATTGGAATAATGACTCAATGAAACCCAATCGAGGAAAATGCACTAACAAAAGATAATTAAGAACTAAATGACCATCAAGATGTGTACAAAAAGACAATGAAATAAGAGATAATAATGACTCATCATTCATATTATTCTGTTTCAGTAACATTTTTCTTTTTGATCTTGCATTTGCAGAAGAATTGTATAAGGACATGTTTCAACTTCTATATCTTTGATGATTAATATTTAGTAAATGTAACTATAACAAAACAATGAAATACATGAGGAATTAGTTAACATAAGTCAATAAATTAAATAATCAAGTCAAATATATTATTTTTCGATTAACTATTACATTAATATGTTAAAAAAAAAATCTACAAGCATCATTTAAATAGGCTTCCCGTTCATAATAGATATTCCAGATTTCTTCCCAATGGATTATGCCATGAATTTCCCCTTTATTGAAAGATTTGAATTTTTTTCTACTTATATATGGATGAAGTAACTTCATTTTCTATAAGCATAACAATGGCGCGAAAATGAAAGTGTTTTACTATTTTTATGCTGCAAATATTTGGTATATTATCTTGTCAAATTAATGAAAGCTTGTGAATTTAATGAGTATGCTATGGTTTATAGTAGAAAAGTACGACTAAGTATCAGAAATTAAGTCATTTCTTACAGTCCATTTAATTACTGTTTAGTTTTAAAGGTCATATTTCATATTTATATTTAAAATAAGTTGTCTTTGGCCTTTGAAATTCCTCAAACATTGAAGCAATCTAAAAAATGTTATTTAAAACGTCAGTTTTTAATAATTATATATATATATATATGTGTTTGTCATTTAGTTTACCACAATCTTTATTAGTTTACCATCCAAAACAAATCTCTATTCCAGTGTTGAATTTAGATGGCTTCTTCTTCTGGTAACTACTTTAGGAACTTCCATCCGTTTTGGCTTTCCATTCTTAACCCTGAAAAGGTAAAGTTTTCTTACTATGTCTTTTGTTTACTCTTCATTCATATGTTCCATTATCCGGATAGTAAATCCAATTTGAAGTCTGAAATTCGTTTTATGTGGTTACATAAAGGTTGGAAGTGGTGTTTTGGTATTTGATTTTTTGGTAAATGATTGGATCTTCAAGTAAGCAATTTTTTTATTAGCTTAATTGCAAGAAACTTTTCCTACTATTTTATCAGAATTCATTCATCTATTCCATCTTGTTATAACGTGACTTAGAATAGTTCTAATGTCTTACTTGTATTATGTTATAAAAAGTATAAAGTTGTCTACCAAAACCTGAATGTGAAAATTGTTTGATACTGTGAATATGTTATACCCAATACAAAATTGATATAATTTATAAAACAGATATATTGCTATTGTTAATATGTTATGAAGTTTTATTTCTAATTATCCCTTTGATAAATTTGATGTGTTGGCAGAAATACATAGGTTTTGAGCAAGCCTTCTTTATTTATTGGGAAAGAAAAATTCGTCTTAAACACTTCAACTTTATGTATCCTGAAGGCAATGTGTTGGCAATAGATATGGATGAATCATTACTGGGTTAAAGAATATTTCCTAGAACCTTTGAATTAATAAGCTTATATACGTTTCGATACAACACATTTCTAAGAATCCACTATTTAGGAGACAACTTTTTAGAGTTAAGAATTTTTTATATTGAATACACTAAGATAGAATACCTTATTCCAAAGAAACCCACTGACTTTCCTAAACCTTACAAATTTGTTAAGTTCTTCACCTGTTTTTGTGTAGATTTGTTAGTACAAAAGTTAAATTTGAGTTATTGGTATTTTTCAATATTAATGTTTATACATGTTATGATATCTTTTGTTCCTTCTTTAAAATAAGAATCTATAATATTTCACGATGCATTTTCACACTTTTGGAGACATATATTTAACTCTAAGAACATAGACACATATATGAAAGTAGACATGTATGATCCAATAGGGAAACATTATAAAGTGTATATTGATGGATCATATACGGGAAGGATCTTTGTTAGGCATGGAATTCTAGAAATCATATCTTATTATCATATACATGATGGTCATGTCATGTATCTCAATTATACATGGGACTACAAATTCCATTTTAGAATGTTTTCTCAGATAGGGGATGAAATAAGTTACAATGAACCACCAATACTCAATGTTTGTCCAACAAATGTACAAAATGATGATGAAAATCCATTTTACTACTCAATGGAGAAGACTTTAACTAACTATGATGTTCAATGTTCTTCGTTGGTATGTATGTTTATCTAACTTTAATTTGTCGTTAACAATTTATAATACTTTTTTAACATAATAAACTTTATTATTGCAGTATTTGAATGCATAGTTTGTTGTAGTTGCCTTGGTCAGGAACAAGAAAAACCATTACCTTTGAAACTTCTTTGGTTGGTCGGTTAAATGTACCATAAGATGGACCAAAAGAACCACATCAGAGTGTTATTTAAGTTGTGGATGGAAGTACTTCTGCTTGGAAAATGGATTCAAAGCTAGAGATGTTATACATTTGGGGGTTGATAAACAATTTTCAACAACTATTAATGTTATAAAAGTTTAAAATCCTACTTCATATGCGATAACATTTTACTGTATTGGCGTACATTAAAGTAGGATTTCTTGTTTGATTTTAATATTTTATTTAGATTAAGTACTTTATGTTTATGTACTTGCAATTTCAAACCTTTATTGTTAGTTGAATACTATTTCCATTTGTAGATTCCTTATATTATGGTTTATGTTGTGAATTATTTTATTTGTGTGGATTATTTTATCTAGAAAATGAACTCATTATAATCTTAGTTTTTTTATCTAATGTTGATTTTAAATTAAACATAAGGATTTCAATCGATCAATAAAGACTATAACATTATATTTGCTAAATAATTAACATGTGTGTCATTAAATTTTATATGGTAGTCTACTAAATTTAAAAACTATATTAAATTTTGATTGGCGGTAGTAATGATTGATCGATAATAAGTTCATTCTTTGTCCATGGAATTTATAGTATACTTGACCATTTTGCCTTTCGTATACATTAATATTTAAGAAAAAATTACTAAAGTTCAAAAATGTCTATACTTTTATTTTGTAAGAAACTTCTAATTCAGTCTTACTTGTACATCTACAATATTTCGTTTTATTATTTATTATATTAAGCTTAAAATATTGTAAATTTTTCTTCATATGCACAATATAATGATTAAATTATATTGAAATTGCGTCTAATGTTTTCTAATAAACCATATTTTGACATACTCAATGCATCTTCTTAGATCAACAACATTCCGCGTATTAGATATTGACACTGGCCATTCTCCTGTTTACAACACAAAAAATAAGCTATATATCACAAATTTTAAAACTTAAACATATATATATATATATATATATATATATGAAATACAAACAAAAAGAATACAGTGGTGTTATATTACCTGAGGTCCATCAAAGAAAACATAACATTCTTCGACTAAACATTCTTAGACTATGTCTTACTTTTAACTTTGTAAACCTAACCAATAAAATCTCAAAATGATAACAACAAAAAATAAAATTTAATTACACATTTGTACTTAACAAATTATTAAGTGAAATAAACATATTCAATATGTGGTACATACCAATCAACAAATCCGAAGAGAAATTATCAGCTACTACCTCCTTTATACTTTCAAATTCATATACCGTCTTTTCAATAGGTTGAGGCTTAACAAAGGTGGCTCTAATCAACAATAGTTCCAAAGGGTGTTCACAAACCATATATTGACAGTCATTCTTCACTGTCTTGAAATTGTGCGTTATATATGTTTCACCCTTAACCAACTTGCCATCCACACATCGAATTCTTCCTTTTTAACTATGCAATGTATCTTGTACCTCTAACAAAAAGTAACAGAAATTAAAACAAATAAAAAATGAACACGTTAACAAAAAAAGTTAAAAAATAATTACAGGATTATTAATATGTACTTTCTAATCAATCTTTCATCTCAAAGTGCACACTAGAATCACGGTTATTAACATACCAATGATAAACTACTCTAACACCAACTTTAGAGTTTCCCTCTTACCGTCAATATCTTTGATCATATCGAACTTTTTCGCCTTTACAATCTACATAAAATAAGACAAATAAATATCACAAACATTTAAACTCCAACTTTAGAAAACCATACAAAGAATTAAGTCATTTCATAAATACACGAAAAATTACATAAATGTAAAAAAAAATACTTAATGAAAAAGATAAACCATTTCAAACATTCAAGTGAAAACAATAACACGAAACAATACAAACCATTAAACCATAAGATAAAATTCAAAACCAAGACAAAACCTTCACAAAAACAAAACATGTGAGGACTTAGAAAATAGTAGATTAGAATGAGTAAGTGTTTAAAATAATGGAACTCGATTATTTTATTATTAAAATTCTTAAATATAAATAGAAATCTAATAAACGAGTTTCATTAGTTATAAACACTTAATCTCTCTAAAAATTTTTTCTAAAATTCACTCAACCTACTCTCTAAGTTTCTAACTCTTGTATTCATTTATTCAATGATTAGAGACCACTAAGGGAATTCTTGTGGCATGCTCTCTGTTTCTGTCCGATCAATTTCTTAAACAAAGTAAGTTGATCTTATGCTATTTTCCTTTGTTATGTGTAAATCTCTTTGCATGTGGATGATTTTAGACCACATGTGCCTTCTGAGTTCTCCCTATGTTTTTCCAGTGATCACTAGTTCTATTGATGCATTGAACTCTGATCATGTTCTTGTTGTTCTTAGGGAGAGTTGGGGCTCGGTAGGTTTGTGAGGTGTATTAGAACTCTAAGCGAACAGTCTGTATAGTATCTTAGGTAAGGGAAGATAATTTCTTCGTCATAGTACTCAAATATGTGAGAAATATACATAATATGTTTATTTTGTGATTGATTGATGTATCTGATATGCGAGATTGCTTGTGATGTTGAAACCTATAAAGATGTGTGTTTTCCCTGTTAATTGAGAATAACTGGTGGTTTAAATGTGTTTTGCATTCAATTGGTATGAATAATGTGATAGAATTGATGTTTGATAATTCAATGATCTCTGCACTAGTTTTGCAGTGGTATGCACTGATTGAAGATGCATAAAACTGGTTAGATCAATTTCTGTTTAATTCTGCAGAGTTGCACACTCTTATAACGAGTAGTACTTGCTAAACGAGTGAGTCGATCTACAGAATTATGCAGAACACTAATCTACAAAATTATGCAGATTCGTAAACTCATTGGGTGAGTGCTACTCGTTGGGCGAATTTCCAAGTTAGGAACTTCCAAACCTGGGCCAGTGGCTAGGCGAGTGCTAGTCGCTAAGCGAGCATGGGCCAGTGGTTGGGCAAGTGCTACTCGCTGGGCGAATTTCCAAGTAAGGAACTTCCAAACCCAGGCCAATGGCTAGGTGATCGCTACTCACTAGGCGAGCATGGACCAGTGGCTGGGTGAGTAAGTCCGGGCCTAAAACTTGCATTCTTGAATGATTTGAATGGTATTTTGTTGTTATAGAAGTTAATTGGGATAATGATTGATAACTGAATATATATATATATGCTAGTATTAATTCAAGGAGAATTAGCTATGTAATGTAGTATTATATGCATTGAAGTGAGGATTGTCTTGGCAGTTATCCTAACGCTCTAATAACCATTCAAGTTCCCAAATAGAGAGGAATAAGGTATATGGTGAGAGGAGCAGGAGGTCCTAGTGTAAAATTCGAAAAAAATTAGAATAAAGAGAAATTCATGGAAAAAAATTAATGGCTGAATTAAGATTGTTAATTTCTCAAATTAGTTATTTTAATTTAATTATGACATATGAAATAATTATTTGAGTGATTGAAGTTATTTTTTTATTTATTTTAATTATCAATATTATATAAAACATGGTTCATATGTGTATATAAATTTGTAGTGTGCATACTATAATGAGATAACGAGTGGCGTAATGGTTGGTGTGTGTGTGTTTGGCTAACACTAGGGTCATAGCTTTGAATCCTGTTGGTTAAGAAAAAGGTTGTATTTGTTTTCTGTTTTTCTTTCTTTTTCTCTCTCGTTTTTTTCTAAGGTTGCGTATGGTTTCATTGTGTGGGTGTGGTTTCACTACACGCTAATGCAATGGGAAAGAAAAGTGGCAGATAATTGGCATTAAAAAGATTAGAAAATAATAGATAACCCCCAAAACGAATAATTAAAGAGATTTTAATTCAAAATTTAATCAAGGAGAATATCACCTTATTATTAGCAACTCCTAGAAACCAAGTGTTGGGTTTTACATGTGAAGGGCCCAAAATAAAATAGTGAGATTACTTAACCTAACAGGGGAAAACCACATGAGGAAGGATGTTTAGGGCAAACTCTCAACCTTATAGGTAAAGCAAAGGTTAGAGAGAAACCATGAAGAGTGAAGGTTAGAGCTTAAAGAAAAATGTAGATTGAAGGCTGCTCAACAGGAAGGGAAAGATAACCTTTTCTTTTGTGTCTTATTCTTTTGCTTGTTTTCTATATAATCACTACTTGAGTTTTGAGAGGGGTCATTCATGTTTTAAAGAAGCTTAACCTTGCAAGATCACATTCTTTTTCCATGGAATGTTGCATGAAATTCATTTTGGGATCTATACGCTAGGTCGTGTTGATTATGGAATGTAAGGTTTCGTGTTCGTGCTATTGGGGTTGTTTACCATGGGGTGTATGAAGTATGTGGTTTGCTTTGAGTCACGCATGTGGGTGCTAACGTTTGGGTTCCAATTCGTGTGTATGTGCATAGTGGTTGCTGTTGTAGGGTTCCCAGTTTTCTTTTCATTTTGGCATGTGGTTTTCTTAGCGAAATCACAACCCTCATCTCATGGGTCACCTTCTTGTTTTATTTTCGTTTGTTGTGCAACCATAGAGGTCTTTCTTTTTTCTACAACTCATCATTTTTTTATGGCGCTTTTGGGTTTTAAAGGGCTATGCATTAATAGTGAAAGCTGGACTTATTTGTTCTATACATATTTCTATTGTTTACGTATGAAAAGTTAGGAGGGTGCATGAGTTTCATGGGTTCCGTGTTCGCATGGGTGCAAAGGTTTAGCCAAACATTTTCTATTATAACCATGTAGAGTCTAGTTTTGGATGGGATACTTCTTTTACCATTGTAGTAAGGGTCTATTGGTGCCTTCAAGTTTTCTTTTGGTTTTCCATTGGCCTAATCCTTTTATTTCTTTAAGTTGTGATATGATTTTAAGCATGTGGGGCCCACCTTGTTTTCTTTCCAATTTCACGGGACTAGAGCTTATGCTTTAGGAGTAGCTTTGTTTTCCTTATTTTGTTTTCCTATGGCATATTAGATATTTAATAGAAACCACGACTCACATATAAATTCAAATGGCTAGTAAAACTGTGAAGTAGAGGTTGGTGCAATAATTTTCTTTTGATTCTTTATTTTTTATTTAGTTCTTTATTTGCAAATCACATGGTTGGTGGAATGCCATGGGCTCACAAGTTATTCTTTTCTTCCTTTTTGGGTGCACATTCATGTAAGGGCATATAGGTTAGTATTTGACTTTTGAAACCTTGATGGGACAACTCATGTTAGGAAGGGTTTAAATGCAATGCTTTCCTTAGCTTTTAAGTGCAACTTTTGAGTTTTCATTATTATAGAATAGATAGCATGCTGCAGTGTATATTTTGTTGATTTCATATATCATAACATGGTTAAGGCTTGGATGGGACGTGGTACGTATGGATAAAACCTTGCATATTTCCTTTTTTTTCCTTGCTGCATGAGAAATCTATTCTAGTGGCTCATGTAAATGCTTAGCATTTTAGCTTGGAATATGATTAGTTTTGGTTTGTTTGAACATACTTAACACGCCTGGAGTTTTCCTTTAGTTGGTGCAGTTTCTTATATCTTGTAAGCATACAATTTATGTAAGTTTCATTTTGTCTTATACTTAGTTAACGACACAGTGCATGAAAGTAATGGTTTGGCTAAACATTTTTGTGATTAAACTCTTGAAAATTGTAACTTGACGAGATGTGCTCTACGTGTGGCAGTGCAGGGTTTTATTTTGCTTGTTCACACATTGGGGGGTTGATGCGAGAGCGTGACTATGATCATAATATTTAAGTGTTGTATTTGGATGTGATGTTTACTATTATTTGCAATGTCTTATTTTACTAAATTTCTTTTATATATCAAAAGTGTGGTTAGCTAACCCCTATTTGTTTGTGTTGTGTGGTTGTTGTGTGTGATGATCATATTACACGTGTGTTATACGAGAGTAGATGATATTACAGATGACTCTGGTGTGGAGTAGATTGACGAGAGAAAGGGGTGAACTCGGGATTTATGTTCATTTTTATTAAGTTGTTAAATTACATATTAAAGACGGTGTAATTTATTTTTAGTGTTGTTGTTATTTAAAAATTTTAGACAATGGGTGTTTGAACTACGGTTTTTAATAGATTAAATTATAAATTGCACTAAGTTCTTTTTTTTCAATAATTGTTTCCGCTAAAAGTGCACGTTTTATAACTCTCCGTGACATCCAAAAATTGGTGTGTTACACCTAGTCTAGGGTGTTTTTCCTTGACCATAGGTGTTAACGGAATAACCTTGTATGTAATAGAGATTTACTTTGTATCTGTCGCTGTGTAGAGCATGAGATGGCACTACAAGTGCAGAGTTGCCTAGATCCAACCTCAATGCATGAATCCGGATTAATTGAGTCATAAATCATAAAACTTGAGTGAAACTAATTGATTATTTGTTCTTGATGTATGTTGTTAACTATATAATTGATTTATGTCTTTTTCTTCAATCATTAGCTTACCCTTCTTTTGTCTCTTTTGTTTTTGGTATCTGTTATTTCCTTACCATGATACCTGATTGATATGAGCAGTTGAAGATCTTGCAGCTAGCCTCGTGCGGGGAAGAGGAGGAATGCTGCAAAATAGAGTTTCTTTGGAAATTCTAGTCTTTTGGTTTAGACTTGTTCTTTCTCTTTTGAAAACTCTAGTGCAAGTTTTGTATATAAATTGTATAGCAGTTTATCTAGTTTTTGTGGGATCACTGTAATATATTGTTTATATTTTGGGTTTTATGCTTTGAACTATCATATATGCAATATTTTGTTTGATGGTTAGGCTCTTAAATGAGATGCTACAAAATCTAAATAGCAGAAACCCGTAACAAAGATCTGTACAAATATAAAATAATCACAAACCACAAACAAATATCAAGATGAAGGGAAAAACCTAAAACGAAATGCAAACAAAACATTCACACCATCAAGAAAAACATTACCTTAACAGAAAACCCATAAAATTTAAAAAGAACCCTCGGTAGAAAAATAAATCATCATAATATTCAAAACCAAGACAAAACTTAAACAAAAGAAAAACCTAAAAAGCAAAAATTCATAATCATAACGCTAAATAAGAAGAAACATCGACAGAGATATAAAATAACTGTAAACCACAAAATCAATTCAAAGATGAAGGAAAAAAGCTAAGATGAAATGGAAACAAAATATTCACGCCATCAAGAAAAACATTACCTTAACAGAAAAACCCATAAATGATCAGTACAAAAAACAAATAACAATAATGAAATAATGAAGGGAAACACAGAACACAAAATGTATACAAAAAAATCACAGATAATACAAAATGGAAAGAAAGAATAACCTGATGAAGTAGAAGAAACATTCACAGTCATAGCAAAAGCCAAATGAAAATAGAAAAATTGGGTTTCAGATGAGCGGAAGAGAGAAGGAAGTAAGTTTCCACACCTCATACAACAATATACAGCTTCCTTGGAGAACACAAAGGATCTATCTAAGATCACTTTGGTAGAGGTGTTGCATGCCTTACAGGCCCAAGAGTAGAGAAGACTAATGAGGCAAGAAGGATCTGTGGGGGGTGCTTTTGAAGTCAAATTCAAGAACAATTGCAGCAAACACAAGAAGAAGTAGAATAATATCACCAGACCTGGAAGATTAAACAAGATCAACAACTAGAGTAATAATACTCAGGTTTTTCCACCTTGTCCTCATTGTAAGAAAACAATTCACCACAAAAAAGGTGTTGGTGGAGACCAGATGCAAGATGTCATAGGTGTGGGCATCTAGGACACATGGAAAAGATTTGCAAGTCTCATCAACAACAAGGAGAAGTTAAGGTTGTTGAGGATCAACCACAAGAAGAGGAATTGTTTGTTGTTACATGCTTTGCTACCAATAGCTCCACAGAAAGTTGGCTAATAGATAGTGGTTGCACAAACCACATGAGCTACGATCGAGAACTCTTTAAAGAACTTGACAAAACTACCATTTCTAAAGTTAGAGTTAGTAATGGAGCATCTATTGCGGTAAAAGGCAAAAAAATAGTGGCAATTGAAGGTCAAACAAGTTTGGAATTGATTTCAAATGTTTTATATGTTTCTAAAATTAACAAAAACCTGTTGAGTGTTCCTTAGTTGCTTGAAAAAGGTTATAAGGTACTGTTTAAGGACAAAAACTGCATGATTAAAGATTCAGAAGACAAAGAAGTGTTTAAAGTTAGAATGAAAGGAAAACGCTTTGCTTTGGATTTCATGAGCGAAGAACAAGCTGCAATGCACAAAGAGGTCAACAGTATAATACTTTAGCATAAAAGATTGGGGCATTTTCATCATAGTGCTCTAATATTCATGAAGAACAATAATATGGTGAAAGGCTTGCCCGATATAGAAGAAGCACTCCTTACATGCATTGCTTATCAATATAGAAATAAAACAAGACTCCCATTTTCAAAAAAAAGGACTTGGAGGGCTATACAAAATCTTCAACTGGTACATACAAATGTTGGAGGTCCTATGAGCACACCATCATTGAATGGTAGTAGGTATTATATTCTTTTCATTGATGACATGACTAGAATGTGTTGAATATATTTTTTGAAATTTAAATCTGAAGTTGCTAACATTTTTTGGAAGTTTAAAACTTGGGTGGAAAATCAAAGCAAGTGCAAAATGTAGATGATCAGATCCAACAATGGAACTGAATATACTTCTAAAAAAATTAACAAGTTTTGTGAAGATACAGGCGTAGAACACCACCTTACAACCCCTTATTCACCTCAACAAAATGACACTACAGAAAGGAAGAATTGAACGATTATGGAGATGACTAGGTGTTTACTTCATGACAAAGAGAAGCTATAAACACAACAATATTTTTACTCAATAGACTACTAACGAAAGCTTTACAACAAAGAACGCATTTTGAAGCATGGTACGGTTACAAACCTGAGTTTTTGCTTAATTTTAAGATATTTGGTTGCTTGTGTTTCTCATATAAGAGAGACAAACTGGACAAGAAAGCAGAACTTGGAATTTTAATAGGCTATAACTTGATTTCAAAGGCCTACAGGATCTATCTCCCACAGAGCAACAAAGTCATTATTAGTAGGGATGTGAAATTCTTGGAGTTTGATTGTTGGAGTTGGAAAGGCAACAATGATCTTGAACAATTTGATTGTTTGAGTTGGAAAGGCAACAATGAGCTTGAATTGCAGGAGGAGAATGAAGATGTGGATGATGAACCTATCAAAGGAACGAGATTACTTTCTGACATCTATCAAACGTGTAATGTTGTTGTCATGGAACCTACTGGATATGAAGAGGTTGTGAATGACAAGAGGTGGATAAATGCTATGAAAGAGGAGCTTAGAATGATTGAAAAAAATCATACGTGGGAGTTGGTGGACAGACTTGGTCATAAAAAAGCCATTGGAGTCAAGTGGGTTTATAGAACCAAGTTCAATCCTGATGGTTCTAAGAAGAAGTACAAGCAAAGACTTATTGTCAAAGGATATGCCCAGATGTTTGGGGTAGATTTCTCTGAAACATTTGCCCTAGTTGCTAGGCTACACACAATAAGGGTGTTGCTAGCACTAGCCGCACAGAAAGGTTGGGTTATACATCACTTAGATATAAAATCAGCCTTTTCAAATGGATATTTGGAGGAAGAAATTTTTGTGGACTAGCCATAATGTTTTGCTCTTCAAAGACAAGGTTTATGTACTGAAAAAAACATTAGATGGTTTAAAACAAGCACCAAGGTGATCAAGGATTATCTTGTTTCCTTTTAAGATTATGAATATGGTGAAGAGTTGTTTAAAGAAAACTCAAGGAAATCCCCACTGGACATTAAGATAGCAAGCTATCTAGATGTGAAGGTTCCTTTCCAAGAGTTCAATAGGAGAAGAGATAGTTTAAGGTGCTTAGAATCGAAAATAGCAAGAACACAACCAAAAATGAAAATGCATTGAAAGAAGAAGAACAAATAAAATGGAAGAGAAGATAGTAGTGGTGATGGAAGTGGAGCATGCCACTAATAGAGGGGGCAAAGCCAAACCAAGCTCTAAAGATGAGTGTATGGTACCGCCACTTGCATAGCAAGATGAGGCAAGAGTTTTTCCTCTCCTTGGGAGGAGGGATTGCTCAAAAAAAGAGGTTGAAAACAAAGAACACCTAGTGACAAGCAAGAGAAGCACAAAACATGGAAAGTTAAACTCTAAGGAAAGAAACATATTGGTGACAAAACTTTGAACAAGACTAACACAAGAAAGGCAAATTTTTAAGACTCTATGGAAAGTACTTGACAAGCATCTTCAAGTCTTAAATCATGCATGCACCAAGAAAGATCATAACCAAGTTAAAGCATGGAACTAATCAGCCAATATCACCCAATTCTCAAGTATGAAACTAGTAGCATAACACATAGTGAAAAACACACTTTTAGTTCACCAAGGAGCAAGGTTGCTCTCGGTTTTTAGGCAAAAATTGGTGCAAAATTTTCTTTTTTAACAACTAGTTTCATAAAATGGTGAGAAAGAGTTTTAGGTGGCTTGGACACCTAGTTCCTCAAGTTTTAGGCCAAAACCAATTTCATGGAGCTTATATCAAGCAAGACATAAAGTGAAAGCAAGATTCAAATACTTGGAAAAACAAGAATAAGAAAACTTTAAGTTAACATATGACATATGACTCAAGCAAAAGTTAGGCACATTTAAAGACTCAACATGGCATACACGAAGACACAAACATGTAGCTATCATGCATTTAAACTCATGGATTTGAGGCTCAAAGACTAAGCATCCAAAGACATGTTATCCAACCACATTTAGGAGCTTAAAGAGGTGCAAAAACCGTAGCCAAACTACCACAACAAAACCTAAAAACGCTGATTCACGTATACATGGCAAACCTAACCTTTGCTCACTAATTTGATCATAACTTTCTCCATAGAACTCCCAATGCGTTGGTTCTTTTTTTTCTGGAACCTAGACTCAAAGAGCTTTCTTTTGACGCCAAAAACGTAATTTTTGGACTGCTGAGCTGGTGCAGTTTAATGTTTTAAAATCGTCACGTTTTCTGCCAGCACTGCTTTTGTGTGTCATGGAAGTGGATTTGAACCATAACAAGATAGCTACAACAAGACAAGTTTAGCTCATGAAAAACACCATATTCAAGATAACCTAGGCTCTAGATACCAAATGATGAAGGATTATCTTGTTTCCTTTTAAGATTATGAATATGGTGAACAGTTGTTTAAATCAGATGTAAAATAAGGCTCTAGACACAATAAGGTTGCTGCTAGCACTAGCTGCACAAAAAGGTTGGGTTATACATCAATTGGATGTAAAATTAGCCTTTTTAAATGGATATTTGGAGGAAGAAATTTTTGTGGAATAGCTGTAAGGGTTTGCTCTTCAAGGACAAGAAGACAAGGTTTATGTATTGAAAAAAGCATTAGATGGTTTAAAACAAGCACCAAGGTGATCAAGGATTATCTTGGTTCCTTTTAAGATTATGAATATGGTGAAGAGTTGTTTAAAGAAAACTCAAGGAAATCCCCACTGGACATTAAGATAGCAAGTTATCTAGTTGTGAAGGTTCCTTTCCAAGAGTTCAATAGGAGAAGAGATAGTTTAAGGTGCTTAGAAACGAAAATAGCAAGAACACAACCAAAAATGAAAATGCATTGAAAGTAGAAGAACAAATAAAATGGAAGAGAAGATAGTAGTGGTGATGGAAGTGGAGCATGTCACTCATAGAGGGGGCAAAGCCAAACCAAGCTCTAAAGATGAGTGTATGGTGCCACCACTTGCATAGCAAGATGAGGCAAGAGTTTTTCCTCTCCTTGGGAGGAGCAATAGCTCAAAAAAAGAGGTTGAAAACAAAGAGTGTTTAGATTCAAAGTATTCAACACTTTTACATGTCTAGGAGCACCCCTTATATAGAAGAGTTTAGGGGCCTCTAAGCAAAAAAAAGATACCTAAGGATGTCTCTACAAAAACGTAACCCTAGCTTCTAGAATCTAGGTCAAATAAGGTTATAAAAATGAGAGACAAAAGAGCTAACTATGGTATGTACAAGGCTAATTTTGTTCTAGCACTAAAGGAGACCAAGAAGGTGTCTCATATGTCTCCAAAAATGGCTATAGTGTGCTAAAAGCAAAGGAGACCAAAGGTAAATAGGTACACTTGCTTTATGCCTTTTACTTTATGCTTTTTGCCTTTTCTCTTTCTTCCACCTATGCTCCATCTCATCTCCACTTCTCCACTAAGGTTGCACCACATCTCCACCTACAAAACACATAAATAAGGATTAGCATGTTGGCTTAAGTCAAGTCAACTCTAGTCAACAAGTCAAACCTAGTCAAAGGTTAACAAGTCTACTAAGGTTGATTCAACTAAGTCAACTTAGGGAACTTCAAACATAATAAAAACAATGAACATGGATGAATTATTAGTGAATTCCTTTCTAAACATGCTTAGTCTTCTTAAGCATGTGCCTCCATCCTTGGTTGGGGTCAATCCTTCATCACAAGGTCTTAGTATAGTAGAATGGATGCACATTTAATGAGCTTAGGCTTTGTGAAAAGTCTAAGTGAGTATACCTTATATGTTAAAAAGGTGGATGAAGATATGCTTGTAATATCTCTGTATGTTGATGACTTATTTGTTATAGGAAGTTGTAAGGAGATTATTGACAAGTTTAAAGAAGAAATGGAAAGTGTCTTTGAAATGACAGACCTTAGAAAGATGGCATTTTTTTCTTGGTATGCAAGTGTAGCAAAAGCAAAATGAAATATTTGTGTACTAAGAAACATATGCAAAGGAAGTTCTTATGAAGTTCAACATGGAAGAGTGCAAATCAACTACAATTCCAATGAATCAAAAAGAAAAGTTTTGTAGAGAAGATGAAGTTGAAAAGGTTGATGAAAATTTGTTTAGATCCTTAATATGATGCTTGATGTATTTAACAGCCACCGGACCAGATATCATGCATTCAGTGAGTTTGTTATCAAGGTACATGCACTGTGTTATTGAAATTCATTTTCAGGCAGCAAAAATAATTCTCCGATATGTTAAAGACACAATTGATTATGGTATAAGCTTCAACAAAGTTGAAAGCTTAAGTTTTCATGGTTATTCAAATAGTGATTGGGCATGATGTGTTGATGATATGAGAAGTACTTATGGTTACTGTTTCTCTATTCGTTATGGAGTTTTTTCATGGTGTTCAAAAAAGCAAAAAATTATAGCCCAATCAACAACGGAAGCTGAGTATGTTGTTGTTGTTGCTATGGTAAATCAAACTCCTTAGATAAGGAAAATCATGACTGATTTACACATGGAACAAAAAGATAGCACAGAGATCTTTGTGGACAATCAGGTTGCAATTTCAATTGCCAATAATCCAGTTTTTTCATGGCAAAACAAAGCATTTTAAGATAAAACTTTTCCTTTTAAAAGAAGTTCAAAGAGAAGGACAAGTGAAGCTAGTTTACTGCAAAAGAGAAAATCAATTGGCTGATATCCTAACCAAGGCACTTCCAAGATCTTGATTTGAGTTCTTAAGGCAAAGGCTTGGAGTTTGCAGTTCTAAAGTCAAGGATGACTGTTGATTAATGACTATTGAAATTTAACAAATTAAATTATTTTATGCTATTTTTCAGGAAAATAAAAGGTCATGTTGACTAATAGGATTTAGTTCCTATTTTCTATAGGAACTAGAAGCACTAATCTGTTACTGGTTAGATATGTCGATATCTCGTGCATTTATGTTCAATTATGTTTAGTTATATGCTTTATAAGAGCAATAACACTTCGCAATAAAAATCTGGATCTATGCAGTTCATATTCCTTGTTATCACTTTCAAAATTCCTTATAACTAACAAAGTTGTTTTGGTAATATCCTTACCGGTTTATTTTCTTATAATTATAGTAGATGTTAACAAGTCTCTTTCTTTTTATGATTAGCCTACAATAATTATATAACCACATGTCAAAGGTAAATGGAAATATGAAACGCAAAAGCTAGGGACATTATTACATCGTTTCGAAGATCCTGATGAATGATGTAAAAAAAGATATAAAGCACTCAACAACGTATTACATGAACATTTACCTTTATGGTGTGTTTGGATGAGACAATTCAAGAGGGTGATTTATTTATTTGGAGAATTTGAAATTCTTTGTAATGAAATACTTTGTTTGGATAGAGAAATGAAAAAGCATTTAAAATGCATGCATTTTTTTGAAGTATTTCAATTAGCTAAATTAGAATAAATTCAAATACCCTAAAAAAAGGTGAAATTTGAAATTCTTCTTACTCAACTTCACACTTTGTACTCAATCCCAAACGAACCCAGCAAGCCCGACAACCATGACAGGTTGGGCTGGCCATACGATCCAGACAGATCAGACTAACCTAACGACACAAACGAGTTGAGCAGGCCTAACAACCCAGACGGGTCAGACGGGCCCGATGACCCAAACGGACCAGGTGACCTGATGACACACACGGGTCGGCCGGGCTTGACAACTTAAACAGGTCGGTCAAGCCCGATAACCCACATCGTTTGGGTGGGCCCAACGACCAACGTGTGTCGAGCTGGCCCAACGACCTAGACATGCCAGGTTGGCCCGATGGCATGAACGGTTCGGCTAGCCCAATGACCCAAATGGGACTGACGACCTAGACGAGTCGAGTGGGCTCGAAGAGAGAGACAAGTCGAACTGACCTGAAAACTAAGATGAGTCAGCGGGTTCGATGACTGCAACGAGTTTGGCGGGCCAGACGAACTAGAGGTGTTGGGTAGGCCTAACAACCCAGATGTGTTGAGCAAGTCCAATGACTTGACCAACCCGTTGACCCGACAAGCCTGACCGACCCGATGACCTAGTCAGGCCCAACCGACCCGACGACGTTGCCAAGTCAAGTCGGCCCATTGTGTAACACCCCAAATTTTGGGATGTCACGGATAGTTAGAAAATGAACACGTTTGGCGAAAAAAGTATTATCATTAAAAATGTATTAATAAAAACTTTTAATTTAAATTACATAATTCAAAACGTCACTTTGTCAAAAACATCCAATAACATTTGGAATAAAAGAAAATTACATAATTTATAGTATCTAATTTAAAACAACTAAATATATTATAAAAACTTCCATGTCCACCCCAGCTTCTTGTCAATCTACTCCATGCCAAGATTATCTGCTCCCAGATAACACACACGTTATACGATCATCGCACATACAACAAACACACAAGCAAACAAATAGGGGTAAGCTAACCATAAACAATGATATTCATAAAAGAAATTCATAAATAAAACTTGTCCAATAATACTCAACATCGCATTCAACTAACACGAAAACTTTATGATCACAATTCATCCTTGGTTTGAACTCACAAACCCCAAATCCAAACAATCATACTAAACCAAACATAGCATCACATTCATCTAAAATCTTCATTAAATTCCACCAAGAGCTTTCAAGCAAGGCAAAACACTCTCAACATGCAACACATGAGAATTTCATACTGCCAACAAAGTACTCACCATCACATCATACATGGTAAATAAAATTCCATAGCATAAACCAATCAACTTTTCAAATAATACATTCATAAAATGAACCCAACAAGTGACATTCATTCAAACACAGTATAACATCACACACAAGTAATTATCCTCAAACCACCACTTAAACTACATAACCATGCAACCCAAACAAACCAAGAAAAACAACCAATCACATAACCCATTTATTCACGTCACTCTCCCACCATGAATCAAAACCTTGCACACCTTCATGCCTCAAAATCCTCACTTACATCTCTCTCTCTTGGAAAATAACTAATTCTAATAATTTTTATCAAATCCAACTTACCAGCACATTATACAAACGATTTGGGATTTTAGAAATAAAACTGCAGCTTGTGTAAAACTCCAAAAATTATGTATTTATATTCAAATTAAAGATCATTGAATCAAGAATCAAATTCAACAAAAACCAACTTAATTGAATAAGTGTAGAGAAAGTTATGCACCAAACAAGCAACAAAGTTCAATGTTGTTAACAACCAAACTACAAAGACCTTGCGATAAAAACTGCTCTCACTACAGAGCTCAAATTCAAGATCCACCAGTCAAAGTCAAGACATATGTGTTGAGGATCAACTGTTAAAATTTAAGTTCGATCCAACGGTTAACAAGGTAGAAATCGTCATTTTACAAAAACTGTGCAGTGTAGAAAAATGGAGAGCGCCTCAAAACGAGATCAAGAAAAGGAAAGGTGGCTGCACGAAAATAAATAGCTCACGTACAAGAAAGTGTTCAATCAATCCTTGGTCTCATTGAAATATAAAATCATGTACTGGACCCACATCAATATGCATGATATCAAAAAGAAGAAAGAAGAAAGCTAATAACTTTGCACCACATTCACGTAAATAAAAAAGGAGAGGTAGAAGAGTTAATCTCATGCAAAAAAACTTGGTCCAACAACGTGAATGAAGAGAAAACAATCACATATGCAGGCCATGGAAAAGAAGAGGATATATCAAGTATATTCATTAAAACATCATGCACCAATCAACAAAATCAAGAGAAGAAAAAACATAAAACTTCAAACAACACAGAAAGCAAACTCAGCTTCCCCTAGCTCATGTAGTCATTTCGCAAGAGACTACTCTCGCTGCCTCACCTCACTCTCCATGTTTTCCCTCTGGCTATCGTCTTCCCTCTTCCCTTCTAAAGCTTTTTCCTCCCCCAACCTAAACCTTGAAGTGGAGTATTTTATTTCCCCTACCACAAACCCTAGAATCAAAACCAACTAGAATGTATTCCTTTATATATATTTTTTATTTGGTTTCTACGGTAATAAAAATAAAAACTGATTCCTAAAATAAAACCAATGATCTTTTTCTTTTATTTGAGGAGAGAGAGAGAAAAAAAGAAAAGAAAAAAAATATTAAATATAGAAGGGCTAGATAAGAATCGAACTGTCTCCCTCTACCAACATCATCCACAACATTAACCACTAAACTAGTTGTTTTAATCAAATTTTAAAGCGCAACACACGTTTATAACCAATTTTGTTTCATATTTCATAGTTAAATAAAATCATTAAAATAAATAAAACAATAACTTACATCATTTAAATAATTATTATAAATACCACAATAACTTAAATCACGCAAATAATAATTATTTCATATTTACGTAAATAATTAAAATAAATAAACAACACTTAACTTAAATCAATCATTTAATTATTTCATCATATATCAAAATTAAATACAATCCTTAATTTAAATAATTTCACAATGTCACAAAGCCATAAAATTTTCCATGTGTTTTCCTTTTATTCTAATTTTTCCCAAGTCTTACACATCGACCTAAACGGGCCCAACGACTAAGACGGACCCAATTGGCCCTATGACCTAGATGTGCCCGACCAATCCAACGATCTAGTCGATTTGGGCCAATCGAACAACATAAACTGGTTGGGCAGGCCCATTGACACAAACGGGCCCAACGATCTATATGGGTGGAGTGGAGTTGACAACCTAGTGGGGCCAAGCCAGGCCAATGACCTAGATGAACCGAGTTAGGCCAGGTCGTGCCGAGTCAGGTTGATGAACTTGACGGGCACGACTGGCAGGTATGGGCTGTTAAGCTTGTCTAGATCATCGGGCCAACCCAGCTTGTACAGGTTTCGGTCGACCCACCCCGTCTAGGATGTTGGGTCACACCAATTCGGCTAGATAGTCGGGTCAACCCGACCCATTTGGGTCGTCGAGCCCCTTTCCAAATTTATCATGAACTCAAAACATAATTAAGCCTAAAATAAATATTGTAAAAGTTAAATTTTATCTCACAAGAAATTCAATTATTTTTTCCAAACAAGAAATTGAAATGTAAGGTATTTTAATTTATTTATCAAAACAATTTATTTAGAAAATGAAGAAGATTTAATTGCAAACAATTCAAATACAAAGCATTTTAATTTCTGAGCATTGTTGAAAAGCTCCATCCAAACATAAGGTTAAAATATATAAAAATTTCTCTAGATGTTTTGCACATTCAGAATGTTGACTAACCAATGTTACGAAAGTCTTAATGAAGTGTTGAACTCGCAATAGTTCGTTCGTAGTTACTATCCTAATGTTCCTATGTTGTGCCAAGAAAGCAATAACAGGCATATTTAAAAACTTTGTTTCACTTAATTTAACAAACACCGTCACCCATTGACTCAAGTATATGAGAATACAGAAAATACTTATTTACAAAACCAACAAACAAGTGAACTTTCAAGTGCCCTTTATTACATACTTTATATTCAGAGAAAACGTTAAGAATGACCAATGGAACTTTACTATGACCATTAAGCTCAAACCTGAACCTACTCAACTCAATGCCTAATTTCTTTCTTATCCCCGCAATGAACTCATGGACCTTATGTTGATCAGGGAGAGACTCGGCAACACTCTCTTTCTGGAGGCACCTATTGACCCAAGCAATAAACTTTGGGCACTCACTCTCTACGTTGAGGCTGCCAAAAGTCTCAAAGTCTTTGAACGAAGTGTAGAATGGGATCAGTGCTATATCCACAAAACCAAGATCGTTTCCTCCAAAATAAGTCTTCTCTCCCAATTGTTCCTCCAACAATCTAAGGGCTTCTATAAACTCCTTCTTGGCAACTTCGTTTTCTTCTCCATTTGATGGAAAAATAATCTTCTTTCCAACACCATATATCTATTTCACATTTGAGAATTAACACTTAATTAGATCATAAACTCTAATAATGTGAAAAGGGTCACTTATAAACAATACACTAATGCCTACCATAACAATACATTTGGATATTAGATCAACTTACACACATGTTATTCTATACCATAGTCATAACAAAAGTTCCATGGTTGCAAGTAACAATCAAACACTGAAGCATAAAAAGTTACCTTCTTGTCAACATAGTCAGCCCAAAATCTAGCCTCTGCTCTTTGGTAAGGGTCAGAAGGTAACAAGGGATTTGTGTGAAACCAATCCTCATCAATGTACACAACAACAATGAGAGATTCACAAATGGACTTTCACTTGTGAATGAGAACCAGAACTTTCTTGTGAACCGGGTTCATTTGAAGGAGTAAAGAACTCTTGGTCTTCAGATCCTCATCTCTGGGCTCATACTTTATACCCTTTTCAGCAATTGTAATCCTCTCTCTCATCCCAAATGGACTTGCCCACGAATTTAGCAGAACCACCTCATCTGCCATAGTGATTCAAGTTCAAGAACAGATATAATGATCGAGAAGATTCAAATAGGAAAGTGATTTGCATTGCAAAAAAAGACTTGCTTTTTCAAATATAACAAAAGATTATGCTTTTTCTAGTATTTATTTATCAATCTTATTTTTTCTATTATCAAGATGTGCATTTTTTTAGGATTAAATATACATTTGGTCCTTATTTTTGTTAATTTTATTCAATTTGGTCCCTATTTACGTTTTATGTTCAATTAGGTCCTCATTTTCGTCAAATTGTGGTCAATTTGGTCCTTTTCATTAACGGTGTTTAAATAGTTAACGTTTTTGAACAGCACATGCCATGTGCCAGCTCCTGGTTTTTTTGATTTTTTTTAAAATTTCTTTTAACATTTTTTTAAATTTTTTTTAAATTTTTTTAAATTTTTTTAATTTAAAAAAAATGGTCATGTGTCAAGTCACAATTGTGCCACGTATCAATGCTAGTGCCACGTGTCAGTTTGTGGTGGTATTATTTTTTTTTTATAATTTAGTCCCAATTTTTGTTAAAATAAATCAATTTTTTCCCTTTCAAATTGACACTAAATTTAATATCTTTCATACAAATTATATTAATATCTTTTCTAAAATTGACCTTTGAATTTATTATTTTTTAAATTCAATTATAAATTATTAAATTTAATTATAAATTGAATAAATTATTATATTTAATTGCTAAATAGAATATAATTATTTAAAATATTATAAGAATATAATTATTAATTTTTTTTTCTAATATTTATATTCTAAAATATTTTTAAAATTGATATATAAAAATATTTTAAAAATTCAAAATATTTTAGAAAAATAAACTAATATTTGTAAAATTAACATTTACATATAAAATATTTTAGATTTTAATATCTAAAATGCAATAAAAATATTAAATATTTTAAATTTAAATGTGAATTTTACAAATGTTAATATATATTTTTAAAATTTTAATAATTATATTCTATTTAACAATTGAATCTAAGAATTATATTCAATTAATAATTAAATATTATAATTTATAATTAAATTTAAAAATAACTAATAATAATGTCAATTTTAAAAATTAAATGGTTCTATTTTAACAAAATTTGGGACTAAATTAAACAAAAATAATGAATATAGGGACCGAATTGAACAAAAATAACGAATATCGGGACTAAATTGAACAAAAATAAATAATACACCTACAAACTGACACGTGACACTAGCATTGACATGTGGCACAATTGTGACTTGACACATGGACACTTTTTTTGAAATTAAAAAAATTTTAAAAAAAATCAAAAAAATCAGGAGCTGACGTGTCATATACTGTTTAAAAATGTTAACTATTTAAACACCGTTAGTGAAAATGACCAAATTGACCATAATTTGACGAAAATGAGGACCTAATTGAATATAAAACGAAAATAGGGATCAAATTGAATAAAATCAACAAAAATAGGGATCAAATGTCACTACAACAATTTATAGTTTAGACCACACTAAAATAGATAACGGCTAAATAAATGTAGCCTAAACATATAATAAACAACATTTTTATAAATGATGTATAAATATCATGAAAGTCCATGATTATATAATTGTTGCTTTAAACTATGTGGGCAAAACTAGTAAAAATGTGGTCTAAAAACATAGGTAAGGTATAAAATCAACATATAAAACTGTTGTCTATTGTGAGAATTTTAAGCAACGGTTTTAAAAATATTGTCATACTAAAAATCGTTGTCTATTATCTATAGCTACACTCACCTATACCACGCCTAAAAAATTGTGGTCTAATCTTTAAACCACGGTTTTTATAATTTATATCATAATTTTATGTTGTTGTCTAAAGTGATTTTTGTTGT
>Ga0214544_1005081_pt1 | contig 25852 bp, 16 predicted proteins | sample CNSS3metaG_FD_160074 | JGI IMG/M metagenome (GOLD analysis project Ga0214544, IMG submission 160074) | Root nodule microbial communities from cowpea collected in UCLA plant growth center, Los Angeles, California, USA - CNSS3 | ecosystem: Host-associated > Plants > Roots > Nodule | place: USA... | reverse complement strand
CTGGCACGCACGCAATCACCATACTATGGACTCCTCGCCCAATAGTAGCCGACGGGAACATCACAGTTCCTTGCCCATCGTGCGCTCGACACATGCAATCACCATACTAAGGACTCCTCGCCCAATATTAACCGACGGGAACTCAACCAGTTCCATGCCCATCATGTGTCCAACCACCGAGCACATCCCAGACCCCTATTGGACTTAGTCCTTCAAGCCCAAACACCAATCACATGCAAACACATCCTATCCTTAGCATAAAATAGCCAACGCACTCTTAAAGGCATGAAAAACATAGCAATCCACTTAAACTCGCTTAAGCTAGGGACCCCTCGCCCAGGTTAAGCCCTCAGCCTCGCTTAAGCTAGCACACCTCGCCTGAGCGAGTTTTAAACAACAATATCATCAAGTTATCTCACTTAGACGAGATGTGCTCGCCTAGGCGAGCCACACGTTTGCCCAAAACCACAACAAAACCTTGCTTGGACGAGTATTCAACAAAACACACAAGAACACACTTCGAGAACTCGCTTAGGCGAGAGCATTCCAAAACAATGTATAACATTCCCCTTCACTCTAATGCAACACTAAACTCATATAACATGCATTATGCCCATTAGAGATACCTCAACTCGAAATTTACCGTTTTTCCAACTCCCTTGGTTGCCCGCTTTCTCTAGGGCTTTCCCACCCTTTCACATTCAGACCACAAGCATTATAGCAAAAATAAAGAGATTAATTTACTCTCATCACGGTTTGAACCCGTGACTTTCCACCCACAATGCCAAGCACCACCACCATGCCAATTCACATTTGGTGATATACACAATCAACATATGTTTACATTTCAAATTCCACACTCTTACTAATTATTAAAATAAATCATAAAACAACAACACATAATTGGCATACATAGGACTCAAACCCAAGTCCTCTCACACAATCAAAGTTCTTTCAACCATTTGAGCAAGTACTTTTCCACATCACATCAAACAACAATTAATGCCATAAAGGTTCCTTCTACCCACATTAATTAATTAATTATCCCGGGTCTTACATACCACGACCATTTATAAACTGTTAATTACTTAAGTTTTAGTATTTCTAATTTGGCCCTTCATCAAATTAGAAATTACTTTATGGTCTTTACACAATATTTATTTTCATGACATATGCCTTTAGCCAAAACTTTAATTTAGTCATACCACTTTATGATTTGGCTTAATAAATAATGGCCGTAACACATTTAATTATGTGTCATATATATGCATGACCTAAAATTACTAACAGCCAGAACTAGAGATTAAAGATGAAGTGGGTGATGCATGAATCTTATGGTTGCTGCTAGAGAAGAAAATGGCCCTTGGTACTGAGCACGAATGGGGATGGGAAGATTTTTTGCCCTTTTGAGCGAGACTGGTGCGTGTGGTGTTGCTCCTTGTGTCACTCCTCTCTACATGAGTGTTGAGTGAAGTGGGTTTGTGTTGGTTGCTGAAGGAGAAGAAATTGGGGGAGAAGAGCTGTATCCCTGCATGAAAAAGAAGAAAATGAAACTACTCTTGATTCAATACATAATGGCTTATTTCAGAAATCACACATGAATTTCAAATTGATTAATTTGGAATGCATTCTCGAATCCCATAGTGTACCGTTCAGGGAATGGTCGGTCCAAGAAATGGTCGACTTCAACATGCTCATTTGGATTCCGACTCGATAAATATTTATCATAAAACAACGAGTTTCAGTCACAGGCCGAGGTCACAAACATTTGGGCCGAGGTGACGAGCATTTGGGCCGAGGTGACGAGCACTTGGGCCGAGGTGGCCAAGGTGGCCGAGGTGACGAGCAGGATTTGGACCAAGTACAATGTGGGTCGAACAAGATTTGGGCCAAGGTGGTTAGTTCATTCCTAAAAGGAAGAAATTTAATATCCAGCGGAAAAATAGGAATTAGTTACTAATATTTTGCCACACTAACACGTCTTCCTACGAATAAGGTAGGTAGGAGTCCTATATAAAGGAGAAGAGAGGAAGAGATAGAGGACCTTTCTGGAACCAGAACTAATGAACTCTAGAAAAGGGAAAACGTATATCTATCAATATAAGAGCTAGAGGAGTAATTTGTTCTTGGTTTTCGTCTCCCTTAGATTTGAGACCGGAACACACAATATATTTTTATTAGCCAATCCAGAAATCAGCAATTCGGAATGCACAATGGAATTTGGTACTATATTACAGATTAGGCAATCCAGAATGACCATTAATAAAAACATATTTAATCCATATATTTTATAATATTTTATGGAGGTGTAGGAAAAAAAATTGGGGGTGCAAGAAGAAATGTTTGTTGCTAATTTGTGAAACTTAGACGGACCCTGGTAGGTACATTAGGATGTAGAATGTGGTTTTTGTAATGTATAGATAGATAGGTAGAGGGTAAAATGGTGAAGTTGAAGTTATGGAAAGTCAGACACACGTTTCCAGAAAGGATAATGATATTTTAACATACTTTTTTTGACCCACTTTTAACCCACCATTCTCATCACCCTTAGGTCATCTATTTTAATTTTTTGTAGTGATGTGATGATCTAATGGTGATAAGAGTGATGGATTAAAAATTGGTCAAAAAAAGTGGGTTAAAGTATCATTATCCTTCTAGAAAACATAATCCAAAATTGGTGTGAAAGGTGGGAAATATGCTTCAAGATTCGTGTTTCCAAACGAGTAATGTAGCAATATGGAGATATCATTTTGGAAGTAGTAGATGAAAAAACCATAACACTTTTGAAAATATAATTTTGTTATAGTAGGGTTGAATTTATGTTATGGAAAAATAGTTTCAAAATAAGGGTAGTGTGTTTTTTTTCTTGGTTAAATATGTTTTTGATCACTCAAGTTTTAGTGAAATTTGGAATTAGTCCCTCTTCAAAACTTTTGACCAATTTAGTCCTTCATCTTTAAAAATACGTGAATTTAGTCCTTTTAACCAAATTTTTTTAAGTTTATCTGACATTTCAAGCGCATTTCATGATAGTATTTGAATCATTTACACTGTTTGACACATTTTCTCGCTGCTAACTCAAATATTATCATAAAATGCGTTTAAAATATCAAATAAACTTAACAAAATTTGGTAAGAAGCACTAAATCCACACATTTCTAAAGACGAAGGACTAAATTCATACAAAATTTCGAAGAGGGACTAATTCCAAAATTCACCAAAACTTGAGAGACTCAAAACATATTTAACCTTTTTTTTAAAAAAAAAAAAGTAATTCAGATGCATAAATGTGCTTTCTAGGAAGTTCGTTTCAAAAGTGTAAAATTCTTCATTTCAAAATTCTTTGTTTAGAATTAAATTTGACATTTCTGGAATGGTCTTTTTGAAAAGTACATTTATGCTTCTAGATTGCTTTTTCTAGAACACACCCTTATTTTAGAAATTATTTTATGAAAATAAAAAAATATTTGTTTTGTATTTTCCTAAAAATTTTAAGGCAAAAAAAAAATGGATGAATTCTTATTGAAAATGATTTTGATGGTGTTAAGGTGTCTGCGAGTGAAGATGATGTTGATATGGAATATATTGTATCTTCTAATGAATTTGGTAATGAACATAGCTCATAAGATTATAGTAATGTGTTTACAACATATATGGTAAACGTTACGTGCACATTAGTAGTTATGAAGTTGTATTTGTTGAATTAAATATAAAGTTGTGGTATGCTTTGTTGGTATTCGGTACTAGAATGACCTCTAACATTAGGCAAGAAATGATTTATAATTTTGATTTTGTGATTGTAGTATTAAGGTTAGATATATCAAATGGATAACAACGAAAGAAGATGTATGTATTACTAGTTTGTGGAGATACAAAATAATTACAAATAGTATAAAAATGACTTAAAAGTTAATAATAATGAAAGTAAAAAATAAAAAAGTCCTTTTAAGTTGGGTGGAAAATTGATAAAAGATAAACACGATTAAATAAAATATTAATTTGTAACAAAAAAAATATAAATTAACTAACATTTATTATAAAAGTAAAAATCCATAAAAATATTAATAAAAATATTAATAACTGTAGAATAATATTTTAATTATATTAAAATATTTCAAATAATAACCCGACGTCATTTAAGTTTATTGTTATGGAATCATTATTGTCTCAAGATCACCATTTAAGAGAAAAATGATTACTTTTCCCAAAATATAAAAAATATCTCCAAAACTACAAAATGAAAACATTCAACAACACATAGCACACGAAAATAGGGGATGGAGAGTAGGGATGCAAACACATAGGCTTAAAAAAAATCCTAAACCCAGAAAAAGAAAAATCTAAACCCAGAAAAAGAAAAATAACAAGACCTCGAAAATAACAAAATACAGGAAGATGGAAAACTTACCTACAATGTCGTCGAACTTCAACGCTGGAACAACAAAAGTAATGGAAACGAAAACATAAACAATGAGGATGAAAGCAATGTGCAAATAAGAACGTACCAAACCCTAAATATGGAAGCAACCTTCCGAGAGAAGGATTGAGATGAACGTATGCAGCAACAAATTATGGAGGAGAAGCAACAAGACACCAAAAAGAGCTTGAGAAGGAATGGCGACACAACGAGACCTACAAAAGTTTCGAAAGTGAAAGTCAAGGAAGAGAGTTTGTCAAGGGTTTATTTATCAAAATTTTGTTTTTTAAATAATTAGTTTCTTTTATAAAATACATTGATGTTAATGCTAGTACTTAAAAAAAAATTAATATATTTTAAAATCAGCATCATAGTTTAAAGACACAACATATAAACATTAAACTTCCACTTCTGGTACATAATGTATTACTTCTTATTTACATTACGTTTTTTTTAGAGATAATAGATAAAAGTCGTGTAGGTGTTAGGGTAATATTTTAGTTATTATTTGTTTAATTTAAAAATGATTTATAATGAAATAATTTATAAAAGAAGCATGAGAAATGAACATAGCACCGAAGAAGTGAGGGTAGTATCTGCAAAACCTACGAATTCCAATGCGCCGTCATACGCTAGTGGTCCACCACCGCGGCTGTACCACTTATTTTGGAACGTCTTCGTAGAAGTCGCGTTGAAAATGTGCCTTTTCAGCTGAAGATATATTGCACCTGCAAGCCACTTTACGTGAAGTGTCACCGAAACTTGGGACCAACACAATTCTCGAAGGAGACACTCATGAGGACGCGAACAAATCCCCGACCAGACCACCAAGAAGGTTCCAGAACCACGCGCGTCATGGCTCACCTCAGAGACTCTCTCGTTTCTCAACTCAAAAATGTCGACCCTTCGCTTTCCCTCCACGCGCGCCACTCCTCCCTCATCGAACACCGCCTCCGCGACCTTTTTCCCGCGTTCATCACCCCCACGCACCCTCCTTATGCCTTGGTATCGTTATCGTTTCTTTTTTCGTTTTGTTTTTCGGATTTTGGATTCGTAATGCTGTGCATTTACGTTATTGTATGTATGCGTGCGGTGTTTTATTTTTTTCTTTTTTGTTTTGTAGATGATACGTAGTGCGATATTAGGGTTAGAGGATGAGGCGGGGTCGACGGAAGAAGCGATATCGGAGTTCATTAAGAAGGAGTACAGTGATTTACCGTGGGCTCATGACAGGATTCTAGGTCTGCAATTGGAGAAGCTTTGTGAGATAGGGGAGATTGCCCGCGTTTCCGGTTGGAGGTATGTGCTAAAGGCTGAGGATGAAGTGAAGGAACAATGTGAGGGTAGCGAGAAGAAGAAGAGGGGCAAACGGAGAAGTAATAAACGTGGCGAGGCAGAGAGTGCTGAAGAAGAATGCAAAAAGGGACGGGTACTAGAGCTTGGAAAACAAAGTCAACAACACCAGGAAGTAGAACCGCAAAGGGGTTTTGTAGAGTCAAAAAATCAGGTGATGCAACATTTGGTAAAATCTTGATTTTGATGTGGTTGTTTTGTTTGTATTGGGAGGGTTTACAGTTTGACCTACTCTGTGTTTATGACATGAATGGTAGACTCTCAAATGATAATCTTTTAGTACTTGTTGACCTTATGAGTAGTAGTAGACAGATTGAGGATTTGAAACTCTTGACTTTTTGTCCCTACATGGTCCATCACATGTCAATAAACCTTTGTTTCAAACCCTCTCCATATCTTTTTTTCAGTTTTCAATCTATTTTACTCAATTTAGCTACTTAAGTTATAATGGCGAGCTTGCTATAATGGCGAGCTTGCTATAATGGCGAGCTTGCTATACTGGCTTGCTATAATGGCTAGCTAACAGTCATGATATAATAAACACAAATTAAGAGAAAATGCCTCCTAAAACATATTCCATGTTATGCTTCCTCGTAATCGTGTTTCATTGATGTCAATACTTTATTAATTTTTATTAATTTTTTTTGTTGAATCTTTGTCCGTTCTATTTGATTCTGTATTATAAATTAATACATTCTAAAATTGTTAATGTCAAAACAGGATTGCAGTTTGCAAATGGATACAACTTGTTCCTCCCCGCCGCCAAAAGAATTGGAGTGTGGTCAATTGTCGGTTCCGGATGGCACAGTATCAACAGAAATAAAGTTACCTCCAACACAGATGCAACATGAAGTTTCTTCAGATATTGATTTAGGTAGATTGTCCAGAAGAAAAGCTTCATCAACTTTAGTAAATGTTCACGATGAACTCCAGCATTATACTGAAGAAAGATCTAAAGGGACCCAAGACGAGGACACTATGTCCTGGGATTTTGAGCAGAGGCCTCCAAAACGTCTCAGAGGAAGGCCTCGAAAATTACAGACGGTAGCAAATTGTCCAGTAGTGTCATTGTTGCCTTCAGATGATGGCAATCTTCACGAACATAAGCCAAATATAAACGAAATGAAGAAGCAGGATCAGTATGGCGGCGGCGGCGGGAGCAGAGGTTTAGGGAGATTTGGTCAAGGGAGAGGTAGGGGCAGACCTCCTACATTAAGTAGAAAAGCTAATCAATGTGATGAGCAATGTGATGAGCAGTTACAACATGGACAATCTACCCATCGAAATAGAGGGAGGGGTAGAGGTAGAGGTAGAGGTCGTCGTGGCAGGCCACCAAAACTGAATGAAAATCCAATCCCATATGAAAAGCAAGACGATCAACGTCAGCATAAAGAACGGCATGTTCGAGCTAGAGGCCGTGGATGGCTTCCTAAACCAAATCAACATACAAATGTATGTGAGGACCAATTGCAATCTCAAGCTGATAACCAAAGTCATGAATTAGCCTCAGAAGAGGCAAAGTCACCTGATGAACTAAGGCAAGAATCGGAACCAAAATATGGGTCGGGTGAGGTTTCCCGGTCAAAAGGGGAAGAAAAAGATAACCCATGGCGGTTAATGCCAGTCCAACGTAAAGTTCAAGGTATTGATGGATGCTGGCCACTTAGTCAATCTCAGAAATAGAGAGTATTATTACTGGAAGCATGCATGAGTACAGGGTCTCCTAATTCACTCTACTTCCTCAATGCTAAGGGAAGCATAAAAAACCAGGTAATTTAACCCATGATAGATGCAAGTCTTTCTGTTTCTCTCTTCTCTATGTCTATGATAATGGGAGTAATATTTTTAAACATCTGTCTCTATATCATGTCATACCAGTTCTTTGGCTTTTGGATGAACCTATCTATCTACAAACACGATAATTCCCCTATTTGTTATGGAGAACAATAAAGCTGATGAGGAGTCTTATTGACAAAAAGATAGGTACGTGTTTTGATGGGCAGTCACAAGATCGTGTGGTTGTAGGAGCATGCTAAATTTTGTTTTGTATAAATGAATTTTGCCTTCTACTTGTAGACCCCTCCCTCATACTAAAGTATTCCATCAATAGTAAGATGTGTTTTGATTGATGATGTATTCCATTAATTCTCAGGAGTCCTGATTGATGATGTATTCCATTAATTCTCAGGAGTTTTTGAAATGTTATTATTCATCCTGGGTGGTTTCTATCTCCTGACACAGGAAAATCTACATAATCGGTGTATTTTATTTTATTGTTTTTCATTTTTATCCACCGCCAGAAAATGAGATTTTGAAGATAGTTAAAAATTCCTTAACAATGGTTTGAGCTTGTTATTGGGAAGAGGTTTTCAATGACAATTTTGAACATGTTACATGAGGAACACAAAAGTAGACGTTGAAATGTCAAATGTCATGTTACATGAGGAACACAAAAGTAGATGTTGAAATGTGAAATGTCATTTACATTATGTCTTTTTTTTAATCAATTTTCTATAAGACGATATTAAAATGGTTGTCATGATCATTATTGTTTTCTACTATTTATTTAATACTAGTTTTATTTTATATTCTTTTATAACACAAAATTGTCTTATGTAAAAGTATAAAAAATAATTCTCAACAAGGATTGCAATGATTAATTGTTGTAAAAAGGAAAAAAATGTATTGAAAAAAATTAAACTAATCAATTATAAAGTCCAAAAGATCACATATAGTACATTAAACATTTGTTTCATTTAATTTTGCATCTTGTCTAAAACCATTTAAAAATGAAAAATTATTAGATGAATAATTTTGTGATTTTATTTTCAGAAAAAAATTTCGTTAAGTCACTTGACACACGTGTGTATATATATATATATATATATATATATATATATATATATATATATATATATATATATAATAAATTTTTCTTTTTGTAACATATTTCTTATATCTGTCGTCGTATATTTTATATATTTGATTTAAATGAATGTTTACCGTAATTGAAAGCAAAACTTACATTATTTTTACACTACAATTTAATAATAAAATATAATTAATACATTAAATTGCATATAAAAGTAAGTCTTCGAAATGATATATATAGAATAGGCACTAAAAAACCAGTTAACATAGAATTATATAACTTTATCTATTGTAATAAATGCAAAAAGATATTTTCATTCATTTACTATTTAAACAAAGTATTTGTAGTTTTTTTTTTTTGCATGGAGTAAAATCACAAAATAATGTGTTCATGTATGGAATATATTTTGGGATTGAAAAAAAAATATTTGAACTAATTAGATTGAGCTTGAATTGTATAAAAGGTTAAGTTGTTAAAATATCTACATTGAATTGGTATATTAATTTAGTATTTAAAAATTAAATTACTCCTACATAGGACTACTCGAATTGAATTATAACTTATAATATTGGAGAATATATTTTAAAATTAGATATTCATTGGTAATAATTCAAACAATTCATTTACTTCAAATCATTTAGAGTAATTTAATTTAATTCATTTCTTTAAAACTATGAAACAATGTGGTTTAATTCATTTAAATAATTGTAAAGTTTAGTTTGGTTATCTCAAATTATGAATATATGATACTATATGATACTAAATGTATTTGTTTCCCCATAACCAAGAAGTTGTGATGTATGTTTGAGTTTCAATTTTCGTGTTGTCCAATAAATAAATGAGTTGTACGTTCAAAATTGCATAAACTTGATATGTTACGCGAATCTTATAAATTCTTTTATTCCTTGCTCATACTTCCACTTATGCATGTTAAATTAATTAAACTTTGCTTCATATTTATATTTTGTACATGTGTGATTAACATTAAGTTTTGTCACAATACGTGTAAATCTCACTTTTTTATTCAAAGGTATGACCTTATGCCATTAAGAAAGATTTATATTTTATTCTAATTTGGTGTAGTTTCAAATTATTTAAATGTAATTTGTAACTAGTTTGTTTATTATGGATTAAAATGTTGAATTATTATGCCATTTATAGGTACTTAAATATATATTTTTTAATATGAAGTAAAATTTTATGAGTTTATGATTTGAACTTACGAGTGGAGTTTACAAAACTCTGAAGTTTTTCTTATAGACTCACTTGTATCCTATAATCCTATGTCTTTAGGTAGCTCCACCTAATTCTAAGTTTCATTCTTAGAAGGCATTCATATTCCCTATACATTACCATGTTCCACTCGTCAAGCTCTACATAAGTGATTGCTAGAAGGGATTCATATACCCTTTTTAATTAAAATTTCTTAAAGAAAAGAAAACATTTTATTTATTAGACACAATTATTATTTAAAAACACAATTTTTACAACAATCTCTACATAACTCTACTTTTGTATCTAAAACCGAAAATTACTCTAATTAGAGGAATATAGAAATTAAACAACTCAAAAAATATTATTTTAAAAGAGAAAAATATAGAAAAATAAGTGTCAACACAATCTTTATTGCTATATTTCAACTTCCATTACCACACTATTCATTTTATGTCCAGATTCATCTTGCATCAAAATTCATTTTATGTCTAGATTTATTGTGATCCATGTCCAGATTTATTTTTCATCCAAGTCCATTATGTGTCCAGATTCATTCTTCTCTCTTTGTGCCTTAATTGCATATATTTGTAATGGCTGAAACAGAAAATAGAGACAAGCCCCACAATGTAGGAGAATTGTAGAATGTTCATTCAACCAATTTGTTGAATGGGAAAAATTATCTCAAGTAATCACAACTCAATAGGACCATTTTGAGAGGAAAAGGAAAGGCTAGCCATTTAATTAATGACGCCCTTGTGGAAGATGATACTAAACTCAAGTCACGAGATGAAGAAGACTTCATGATCATGGCATGGTTATGGAATCCAATGCTTTCATAAATTAGTAACACATGTATGTTCTTCAATTAAAAAATAATAATAGCGAACCAAATGACGATAAACTTTAAGAGAGTTATATCCAAGATGGAAACGCAAAACACATATTCACTAAGGGAGTGTTAAGATATTTTAGGAAGTTTTAGATTTGATTCTTATTGAGATATTTTAGGAACTCTTTTATATTATTTTTATTAATTATAATTATGCTTTTATTGGGTTTAAATTATCTGTATTTTACTTTTATTTTTAAAATTGTTCAGAAGGATTTATATATATATATATATATATATATATATATATATTCAATGTGTATGAGAAAAGTAAGAGAGAGATTACTTTCTTCAAAATTTAAGATGCATATTGGTGCAAAGAGGAAAAAAGAACAAGAAAGGAAGGAATAAGATGGCTAAATGGATGAAAAAAAGAGCCTAACTTGATAGAGCAAGAAACATGTTGTCCCATACAAGATTAGTGATTTTAGCTAGTAATGTAACTTCTGATAAAAAATAAAAGAAAAGAAAAAGCAATTCCCTTTAAAATATAAAGGGAGTTTAAGTAAGTCTGAAGTAAAGGGCCAATAAGTGGAGGTAGGTGATGTAACTATCTACATGCTAGAGAAACCGTTTGATACATCATCCATTCAAATTGAAATGGATTGTCAATGAAAGCATATATTTGCACTAGTAAGAGTTTGGAGATGAGACCATTTAAACATATCTACAAGGGTGGATCTTGACTAATATTTTTGAGGCAGCCAAACTAATACACTCAAAATTTATATATTTAATTATTGTCACTATTACAATAAAAATGAGTTCATAGTTTAGTATAATTGTAATTATAAAAAAAACACACATATATAAAGAATCGTCATTCGTTCCTTTAGATTCTTGAACTCATCAAAATTGAATCATAACTAAAAATTTTAATTATTTCTTTTTCAATGTAAATAATCATATTGTCGGCAAGAAAATCATCTTCCATTTTCTTCTGTAATCTTGTTTTGATAACCATCTCGATATTCCATATTGAATTTGTTCTTTTCCTTAAACTTCTCAATCTAGATTGTGCTAACCATCTTCCTTAAATTGTTATTGAAAATATCCCTCACGATAAAGGAACAAATACAAATAAATGGGACTAATCTTGATTAAGAATTGACCATTTATGAATGTGAAACAAATCAAAATTAAAGCTTTGAAACAAATCAAAATTAGAACTTTCATACCAATTTGTTGGGTATTAGAGATTAATAAATAAATGTGTTTGTAGGCTGGGTGAGATAGGATTTGGACAAATCCATTACCCAACCCACCTAAAAATATCAAGTCAAATTGGATTTTTGCACTTATGTTAAATCCAATCCAAACCGATACATTATTGAGCAAGTTGGATTGGGTTAAATTTTTGAAAAAAAAAATTCATTATAATTTTAAAGTGTCAATTTCATCAAGAAAATAACACAATGTCTACAAAAATTAATTTAAGGCTTCAAGTAAGCCAATAGTAAAGTCGTAACAAGTTTTTTTAAACTAATTCAAATTTTAAACTCTTTATTTTTCAACAAATTTAAAAGGAAGTACATAAATTATAATCATCATAGGAAGTGCAACAAGAGTTTAATTAAATTCAACAAGTTTCAAATTCATATAATTCAACAAGAGTTTAATTATATATATACACCAGATGTAATCACTTCGTATATCATCTAATTAGTGTATTTTAACATTGTATCTTATATCGTTTAATGATTTGTTTTGTCTATCCATTATTGTCTGATGTTTTGTTATTATCAAAACACTTTCATACCTTCATCTTAAAAGTGCTTGTCTCGTCTCAACAGGTTCTCCACTAGACATTTACAAATTTTGAAAATTTCAAAGGCTTTGTCTTTGGTCTAAGGAGGATAGACCTATAAGTTCCTTGCAATCGACGAGAATTATCAAGTGCTAGAATATGATCAAGTTGTAAACGGTCTCCACTAATAAGCATTAACGTAGTCAAGAACTTTGATTTTCAAGCCATAAAGCAATGCACATACGATGAGAGAGTTTATGGAGGTTGAAGGCGCGGAAGCAAGGAGAAATGGAGAGTATATGGTTCGGTGATGGTGAATTAGAGAGGCTCTCAAGTAAGGTTAAGCCAACAATCAAGCAAGGAGGCTAGAGGAAGCCACTGGGGCAAACTCTAGCCTAATTTAATTCACAAAAGAAGTGTCTAGAGTCTTCTCAACATAGTTTCTCTAATATATTCTTGAATGATTTTACATGACCAATGTGTTCTATTTATACGAGAAAATGAGAGTTATGTGTCTCCAAAATTGGAAGGGAAAAATGGTCTAAAATGTTGTATTTGGAGCCAAAAAGAGTACATGCACAAGGTGACTTGCCACCAAAACAAGTCACATGCTCCTTGCCTTGGTGCCCATAAGGAGAAGCTTGATCTCCAAGCTTGGTTTTAGTGTTAAAACCCTAATTCTTATGTGTTCCACTCCAAGGACCGTCTCTTTTTGGTCCAAAAGACTTCTTAGGCCCACAAACCCATCTTGGTCCAATTACATTACCCAAAGAAAATCCTATACTACTAGGCCTGGAATATAGAGCCCAAAATTAAACCCTAGTCTAATATATTTAAATGTTGGTCTAAAAGATAAGACTTTGGGCCCCCTTAGCAATTGAGACCCACTTTTCTTGTCTGCACTAGGCCAAGGTTGGGGCATTTGTCATCATGTTGCTTGAATGTTAATATTGTGGATGAGATGAACATGGATCATGGTTACCACCATGTTATGCACTGGTGATTTTGAGTCACAATGGTGAGCTATGGATGGTTCTAGTCAAAATCCGCAAGGTAGGGTTTTAAGGGGAATACTAGAGAGAAAGAGATTGGGTGAGTCCAAGACTAGTGAGTGAAACCAAACCAAATACCTTACGATTAGATGAGTAGTCTACTAGACGAGTGGTAGTCCAAAGGGGTACTAGACGATGTTCCTACCATGCAACCTTGGTCGATTAGACGACCTGCAACTTTTACATGAGTAATTGTCCAGTGGGGTACCTGATGACCTCAGGCTATTAGTCAATCTAAGTCTGTTTGATGACCTCAAGCTAGTAGACGAGTGGTATTCCTCGAGGCATTCACTAGAAGACTCTTAGCAAAGGAAGTTCTGAACTTATTACATGAAGATGTAAAGTCACATGTATATGTGTAGACTTGAGGGTTGAGAATAAAAGTTTTGAAATGGTTGAAATGGCAAGAAGACGAGGGGGTTGAATTGGCTAGTTAAAAAATAGGATGTCTTTTGAAGGTTTAAAACTGTTTTAAATTAAATCAATTCGATCACCAAGTTTAGATGCAAACACCTCTAGACAACACACTTTCAACCAATCAAAAATAGAGTTAGTCGATTGATTTTACTAAACAGATTTTGTACTGGTATAATCAATCGATTGAATCATAAAAATAGTCAACTAAAATACTGGGAAAAATACAGAAATGCAAATTTGTGATTTAAAGCAAGAGCAATGTAAAAGATCAATCAAGACAGGTTGCAATGAGTTATACAAACATGCTCAATGTTGCAGATGCCACCAAAATACTCAAGAATATAAAAAAGATGGTTTAAATCCAAATTCTTCAAACTTTAAATGATAATGCAAGAGAGAATAAATCCGTAGATGAGATTAAATCCGTATCCAAAGTGCATCCCTATAAAGGATAACAAAAAATAAAAAAAATTGTGATCATATTGTAAAAAAAAATTGAATTCAAATTTTGAGTTATTGAATTTCATTAATTGCACATACCATTTCAGCCCTACAGTCTTTATTTTTAGCACCCGTAGAGTTTCACCTTTAACAAACCTTCTCCACAATGGATTTCAATCTCGTCGATCAGGGTCTTCCCTTTCTCTTAATAGAAATAGGATTGTGGACACTTTTGTTGGATGACACGGTCTGTAGAGGACAATGATTTTCAGTCACGAATTCAACCCCCTTTTTCGGATTATCAAAATATGACAATCCATGATCATATGCAATGGAGTCCAATTTCTTAAACAAACATTCTGTTCCGTTGTCTGACTCGCATGCCACCTCGACAATCTCATAGAAACGCTTACAAAGTGCATCATACCTTTTGAAATTAGTTTTTTCCTTTTCAGAATTGCATGCAACCCTTATCTACGTGTGCCTTCTACGCATCAACTTGCTCCATCTTTCTAAAACATATTTGTCTGGCACACTTTTAACGCCCTCTTGCCCATACACGACTAAGTAGTGCCTACAAAGTATTCCTCTGAACTTAAAGAGAAGGCAAGTGCATTGTATGTCAAGCGTGTGATGATCAAACAATAAATCATGATACTTGTCTGCGCATTGACCTTTCCACATAAATTCTTCCTTAACATGGTATTTTGAGGTTCCCGCTTCAACTAAAACGTGTTTAATCATACAATTAATTTTACACCTAAATTTGTGTTGAACCTCAACAAACTTAGCATGAGTGTATTCAGCCTAAAATTGTCTCTCAATAATGGAGTGTGACCCATAAGGAATAGTGGTATTCAAGGATGCAAAGTCAGCTTCACACTCCTTCTCAGCCTTTTGCCTAATGGCATTATCGTATTGAACCACGAATTGTTGCAATGTGGTTGTCGAATTGATGAAACCGTCGAAGAATGCGTTCATGCTCTCACTTCGTTGTGTAGTCGACATGCCAGCCCAAAAGTTATTCTTCAAATAACATGGTACCCAGCGATGTCTATCTTCATAAAGTGTTATAAGCCATTCATTTTCATGTAATCCATTTTCTGTGATGAACTTATCCCAACCACACACAAAACCATCAACACTCACTAACTCATACACCAACTGCTTCATGTCATGCTTAATTTGCTTGTAACTTGAATACCTTTGCAACTTCTCAGGCACTTTTTTCATGATGTGCCAAAGGCACCATCTGTGTCTTGTATTGGGAAAGACAATTTCAATTGCATTTTTCATGGCCTTGCATTGGTCGGTCACGATTCCAAGTGGTGCCTTATTTGACATGCAATGCAACTAGCATGTAAATAGTCATATAAATGTTCTAGTGTCCTCTGATGATAACAACCCACAACCTAATAAAATGGATTGACCATGATGATTTACACCTACAAATGGGGCAAAAGGCATGTCATACTTATTAGTCAAGTATGTTGTGTCAAATGACACCACATCCCCAAAATCTACACATGCCGCTCTACTCCTACTATCCGCCCAAAACACATTAGTAATTATGTTCTCCTTATCGAAGTTGATTTCACAGAAGAAATCCTTATTTAATTCCCTCAACCTCGAGAAATGATTAAACAATGCTTGCCAATCGTCATCCTTAACCAGCACTTGTCTCTGCTGAACAATATAGTTCCTGACATCACTTTCCAAAAAATCCAAGTTTTCATAACCTCAGCATCAAATACCAAAGACCAAAAACTTTTGTTCAAACATATTCCCGCTTGATCATTGATATCGATTACTCTTTTTGCCTGCATATTTATCTTCCTATTACCGCGCACAAGCCTTGATTTGTGTGGACTTAATGGTGATTATGTTCCTCCACCACACTTTTAATCAACCATTCACATTCCTTTTTAACAGCAGTAACACGTGCAGGGCAAGCCTTTCTTTGTGTCGGGATTATTTTTCTTTCTAGGGGGATGTTGGACACATGGTTTGACGTAGCACAACTCATTATCATCGTCTTTCTTTGATGTTCTGATTCGGACACCGAAACCACTTATGATTGCATGTTGTTTATAAAATTTCTTTAGTTCATCCACATTTTCAAAAGTCATCCCCACCTTTGGAAAGAAACCCAAGTGGGATTCAACAGAGTCGATGTTGGTTGAAATAGAGCCAATGGTGTTACAGTTGTTTTCAGGGATATCATCTTCCACTAGAGTAATGCTATCCAAACCCAGAGCATGTGTTTCTTCCATGTTTTTTCCTTGTATAAACATTCAATGCAGTTCATAAGTCTTACTGTAAATACAATGTTGAACAAAATAAAATAACGCCTATAATACATTTATATGGGTAAGGACGTCTGTTGCTTTGTGAACAAAATTAATATGCAATGAACATTTTACTGTCGTTAACGATAAGAATCCAAGACAAATTAATTTCGCATTTTATTGAAAAGTTAAGAAACCCTAAAACTTAAAGTACAATAACACACATGCTGGAGGTAGCCATTAATGCTGCATATAAGTTGAATGGATAATCAATGAAACCATTTATTACTCAACTTACTTGATGAATGCACCACTAAGCAAAGTAGGTCGATTCCTAAAGAGTAATCGTGTATGCGTTGTGCGCGGAGAAAAAAGAGACGTTGTCCATGGAGGATGGGTTGGTTTAAGCCATCAATTGCATTAAATGAATGAGATTTGGTTGGTGATGGAAAAGTAGATTGTGCCTTCCAATGTAACAGGGAAATTAATTAGATAGTTAGTTGCAACTTTTTTCAATTATAAATTAAACCTAAAGGTCTAAACCTTTACCTCAACCAAAGCAAACTTCGTCTTTGTCCGCCTAATCACGTTGTGCTTTCTACTTATCCCCAATCCAATTTTTTGGTGTGTACGACTTTTTCTATGTTCTTATACCCACTACTAATTATTTTCAACTACTTTGTTCACTTTCTCTAACATTTTTTCAATCTCATGAAATTTTTTTCCGGCTACAACAAATATGTAGGTTGAACTAATGGAAGCGTGGGAGGGCCTTGACATTGATGAGTTTGACGTGATGTATTCATCCAAAGATGCAATTCCAACACAGAATTCATTCCCGGCCCTGCAGGAAATACACAAGTACTTATGCTAAACAGAGAATCGGACGAACCTCAAAATACACAACAATTAATGAAGGAAATGACTGCTGCAGGTGATGCACGAGACTTCAACTCAAATGCTTGGAAATGGGCTTGCAGGTTTGTTCAATACCATGGTAAGCATGTGGACCACTAATAGTAGGGTTACATTAAACACATCATTACATTTAAAAATAATAATCATCCATGCTTTCAGGTTTAGTTGCTGAAGGGGACATCAAAAATATGATTTTACTCTCTTCTAGGAAATCAATGGAAAAGATACCTTTGGTTGTCTGTATGGTGAAAGAATGTTACCCCAACGGGTTGGGTGACATGTCCATAGTAATTAAGGTAAAATGCCATTAAGGGTTGTGTGTAATTATTTTGAAATGCATCTCATATTTTGTTCTTTAATTGGTTCAGGACCCTTCAACTACAACAAAGGCAAGCGTCCATAGAAAAGCTGTCATGGATCCTGAGTTTGGTTTCCATATTGCTGTTGGAGCATCCATGATTTTGAAAAATGTATTTTCACCGCCTCATGCGTTTTGACCTCATTTGGTTTTCATAATTGTTATGAAATATAAATCTAAAATCTTAAATATGATTCATCAGGTTTCAGTTTATGGTCACAACCCATGGGTGCCTCCTTACCTGAACATCACCATTTGTAACATTGTGAAGGTAAATTTCTTTTATTACATTTATATTTATACTTTTTAATGATTTTTATATTTAAATTAGGAACTCATATTCAATTCATTATTAATAAGTATTCAGGAATGACATAAGTCCACCAACTGACCATGAAGTTGAAGCTTCTTTGCCCGTTGTGCGAAACAACCCAGGAGAATATCTTGATGTTGACGATATACTGAAGAAGCTGGTCCCTCCACCTAAAGTTGTGACAACTACTTACCATGAGGACACTTCTGAAACATCTGTTGCTGGATCATCATGTGGCCCATGTCCTAATGTTGGTATTTCTTTGTATGTAGACTTAACTTAACTGTATCACATTCTTGTGTCACAAAATGATAGGTAGGTTACTGTTGTGGATATAAATTTCATTATTGTATTTTCACGGTTATATAGAGTTAATTCTAAATTTGCACTTTTCAGGAAAGTTGTGGTTGACATAAATCACCAAATACTAACCATAGTTGAGTGTTAGGGATTTCGTCCTCGTGGAAACTTTGCAACATGGTAATGGCATTAAGTCATGTATATTTATAAACTTGTTATTTTGCCTACTGAAATGACATTGTTGCTTTCAAATTTTGTCAGGCCATTTTGTTTGCTTGCAACAACTTCATGTATAGACAAAGAAAATTGAATGGGTTGATCAAGAGAGTTGTGTTTGGTCCTTTGTATACGATATTATAATTCTTATTATTTTTTAAGTTTTTATATTTGATGGATTTTTTTGATGATGGTTTATGAAAATGTAATTGTGATATTTTGAATATAGAGCGTAGTTGTAGAAGATAGTAGAAAGGTAAAAGCAAAGAGACGTCAATGGATCTTAGGGGACTACAACAATTTCTTGACACGTGGACTAGTTTCAGTACACGATATATTGACAACAGATTTTGTAAGAATGAAGATTTGTAGTTTTATTTATTAAATAGTAATTATTGATGTTTAATGAGTGTTTTGTTTTTTCTTTTGGAAGGTATTTGCTCCTATAATCCATGAGCAACATTGGTGGTGTTATGCAATCAACTGTCGCACACGCCAATTTTTTGTCCTTGACTCTCTTGGGAGGACACGACATGCAAGAAAAAGAATAGACAATGCGATTGTAAGTTACTTCTTAATATAAATGCCGTAGTTGGAAAGTTCAGTTATTGATGTGTAAAATGTATGTTGATATTTTGTATTGGCTTTTTTTAAGGCCCGTAACATGGAGATTTTATTTGGTTTCCTTTTAAATCATTTTGATGCTGATAAACCTAAATTTGAAGTCCTTACCCAAGACCCCCTACAACCCAATTTGTAAGTACCAATTTTTGTTTTACATTTTATCCAATATTAGTATAGTGATATGATATTCTGACTTAATTTATGTTGACATATTTTGAGATATGATTGTGGCATGATGGCCTTGAGATATATTGAGTTGTGGGATGGTGAAACAATGTTTGATGAAAAAAACTTCCCCGCATACACTTCTATAAGTGGCTTTTATTGAATTTCGTTCTTCTCTCATGGTATTCATTCGTTATAATTTTATTTACTTTATTCCATATCGCAGGAGCAATTTCAAGAACTCAGACAACATTACATATGTGATTGGTTTATGGACCCCGAAAATATTCATCGGAATTACTTGCTCTAAGTTTTAGATGTATATAAAAGTAAATAGTTTTTGTTGGCAACAATTGTAAAATATGATAGGAATATGACAGTTGTCATTCAAACATTTGACTTTTGATTATATATGTATTATGGAGGGAAATATTTATCCTCTCATACTTTGTTCTGGTGTTAAGCTCTTATTCAAAGAACCAACATATTGCGTCCGACATGAATGTCTGAAATAAATCTGCATCCACCATAAAAAAACCACATAAAGTCATTATTTAATAAATATATTGAACAAGCTGATATAAATATTTCCAAAGTCATACCTTTTTCTCAGTTGTACAACCATCATCTTCACTAGCATCACTCATCATTCCCAAATCAGATCTTCACTTCACAAAAATAAATATAAATCAAATAATTCATTTAATGGTAATAATTCTCCAACATACATAATAATACTTCGCGATTAACCACAAATATACAATTTGTAATAATAGTCAACGAAACAACTTATTTTACCCAACCATCACGGTTTAGCTTCACAAATTGATTAACATATTACTTGCGCCACTGTTGAAATAGATGAACAAAAATAAAATTGGAACATGGAGAAATTAACACCATATGGTAGCTCAATTCCTTGTACATTGTATGTTCACCGACAACCATCAAGTCACAAAAATCACAATATCGACAAAGACAAATAGAATAGACAAAGACAAATAGAACAAACAAAGAAAAATAGAACAACAAGCAATAAAATTATCCATAAACACAAAATTGACAAGCAATCGAACGTCTTCAAACCAGTAAATCCACACAGATAAACCATAACCGATAATGGAGAAAATGTTACCCTTTCGTGTTTGCTTCTTTATGGGATGGTTGTTCGGTGGGTTTCGCGACTCTTGCAGGTGCGAATCTTTGCTCTTCGCGATTTATGTCGCCTTCATCGACAGAACGACGTCGAGGAGAAAGGACAAACGAGTGCTTCTTGATTACAGTAGGTTCCAAAATCGCCCTTCTTGCAGGGGGTTCGAGATTGAAGGTATGGGAGATTTCAAAAATAAAACGGAGAAAGGGGTTTGGGGAAAGGGTTTTTGTGATGAAGTGAAAGGGATTTGGGGTTTGAAGATTAAAAGGAGATATGGTTTTTCGAAGAACTGATACGGGTTGGGGGTTTCAACATTGAAAGGAGAGGTGTGTGCGGGGAGGGTTTTCTGGGGAGGTTTGGGGAAGAGTTGGTTCAAAGGAGAAAGGTTTTCTGAAAAATCAAAATGGAAATAGGGGTTTGGAAAAGGAAGGTTCTGTGATGAATTGGGGTTACAGGATTAAAAGGAGATATGCTTTTTCGAATAACTGATACTGGTTGGGGGTTTCAACATTGAAAGGAGAGAGGGGTCTTTCATTTTTCACGGTGGAGGAGAGGTGTGTGCGGAGAGGGTTTTCTGGGCAGCTTTGGGGAAGAGTTGGTTCAGAGGAGAGAGGTTTTTTGAAAAGAAAAATGAAAAGAGAGGAGGGTTCTGTGATGAATGGTAAGTGTCCAACGCGCGTGAGTGAACACTTTAACCATCTGCATTGTGATTTTATTTTTTAATTAAATTAAAAAAAGTTAAAAATTACATATTTCACGCCACATCAGGTGATATGAGAAGTGATAAAAAAAATGTATCATTGTATCATTTCTCTTTAGGAATATAGTCCATTAAAATAACTGAACGAAGTAGTAGTAGAATCAGCACACAAGGCCTGCAACACTTGATAGGGTACTTAATATTTAAATGTATTTGAGATGTAAGATTAATATAGTATAAATATTGGGTCCAGCCTGCAATCACCTTTGTCTTCTGTTTCTTCTAGATTCACTCCCCTTCATTAATTCAAAGATCAAGTCATTCACGATTCCCTCCAGAAAAATTTCACACATTATGCTATTTGAAGGTTCCAGTGAACAAACCATGAATAAATGGATTAACATATAAAAGCAAAGTCAACATATATTTCTATGAATGAGTGGGCCAAAATCACATAACTCAAAATGCAATTTCAGGTTTAATTTTTTTTAAGAACACAATAAAATAGCATTTTTTATATTACGACTACAAATAATAAAAATAAAAAAAATCTGAGTACAAGGCTAGAAGGAATGTGATGGGACTTCTGCTTATTGGAATCTAAGAAGGTGTAATGTCTTCGAAGCAAACTTAATTCTACATAACATCTTCAACTCATATAACATATGTATTATGTCAGCAATGTCACTGTAGTTCTCCGGCTAGAAAGTAATATTAAATAAATATAATATTTTTATAATATTCTACAATATATATTATTTTTGTAATAAATACAATTGTAATATATTATAAAATATTAACATAATAAATACAATTTGAACATAATATGTTACAATAACAAATCTCATTAAATCTGATTATATATATATATATATATATATAAAATATTATAAGGTGTAATTAGTCGATAAATAATATTATCAATTAATTACTTTAAGGATTTACACTTATTTATAAATATGACACTTATTAACTTTCAATTTCATATACTTTTTTATATTTATATTTTTTAATGTTTGTACTGATTCGAATGTCAGAAAATCTTCTACATGTAGATATTCCTCTAGTTTCATTCACAGATTAAAGATCTAATCTCTCCACATCATCTCAGAGGTCCCATGCTCTTTTTCGATGGATATTTTTCCAATTTTATTCACATATAAACAATCCAGACTATTCATGTCACCTCAGAAGACCAACACTCCTTTGGTAAGAACATTTGGTGTTCATCGTGGAGCTTGGTGAAACTCGTCCTATATCCCTTTGTATCAAATAAATGAGTAACCATAATGAATGAAATTATTGCACTATTTATTTTTTACATTTGATAATATCTTTTGTGATTTTTTGTTACTTATATTATATGAAGTACAACACAATAACTAAGACAAAAACAAAAGTAAAAAAAAAAAAATGCTTGTTCTTTGGTCTTGCAATAAACTAGTTTAATTTAAAACAAGCTTATTTGTTATTCCAATTGCAACTTGATTACTTGCATGAGACTTTATGTTTCATATTTATATGTGTTAGTATTTTTCTGATCCAAATTGTTTGATTACTATATCATCTTGTTCTACATATTCTGCCTTTATACTAGGCTTTTTAATTTATGAAAAAAATTTCTAAATTCCTACCAACACCAGTACAATAAGGGTCTTTGGTCCCGGTTGTTTTTTATATTCTGCCCCGGTTCCAGAACCGAAGCATATTGGGGCGAGGCCAAAAGGGATGGCTTTTGGCCTCGGGTGTGGACCGAAGCCGTAAAGCGTTTTTCTGCCTCAGGTCACGCTTGAACCGAGGCCTGTTCTACGTAGTGCTGCAGCGCGTTCTTGGACCCTCAAACCTTTCTTCTGAATGGGATTGCAGCAGATTCATGGCACCCAACTTCTGAATGGGGTTTGTGTTTTATTAGAATCGAACCTCCCTTAGCATGTGTGAGGCCAAGACTCTAACTTTGCCACTAAACTCACAAGTGATTCCATCTGGGTATCTCCCAAGACCACCCAACAAGCTACGATTCAACCACAATGTTAGCCTCACAATCTCCATCACTGTTGGCACACCCCCACATAACGTCTCTATGGTCATTGACACTGGGAGCGAACTCTCATGGCTCCACTGCAACAACCACACAAACACAAACCGACTCATGCCCGACCCATTTTTCAACCCGAATGCCTCCTCCACCTACTCGTCAATCCCGTGCTCTTCGTCAACCTGCATGATTCAGACCCGAGATTTTCCCATACTTGCTTCCTGCGACTCGAAGAACCTCTGCCACGCCACTCTCTCTTACGCCACTAGGCTTCGGAAGCGGCGAGGAAGAAGAATGGTTCGCGAAATTTAAACCCTAAATAAACCTTATGGCTTCGGTTGTTAGGGGAACCGAAGCCATAGACCCCGTTTTGGCACCGGGTCTCCTTGGACTGAGGCCAAACAGCTAACGTCCAGCCACTTTTTGGCTTCGGGTCTTACTGGACCGAGGCCTATACCACTATTTGGCACCGGTTTTGGGCGAACTGGGGCCTATACCCCTTTTTGGCTTCGGGTATTTGGAGAACCGAGGCCTAAAACTTGGCTCTAATTACAAAAATGCCACCGCGCCATTATATGCTTTGGTTCCTGGCCAACCGAGGCATATAAGGCGAGGTAAAATGAGAATTCTACACTAGTGCAACCAAGATAAAATACCTAATGCCCTCTACATTTGGAAGATCACATATCTATTGTTAATATGACAATCCACATAATTTTCAATAGCAAATTCAAGTACGCTTCCACATTCTATTGGAGTACAAATTTTGGATTCATTTGATAATATTGATCAGAAACCAGCTCATAGGCATGTTTCATGGTGAGTATGTCATTAGAAGAATCTTTCCAACATCTTCTATCACCAATGTGTCAAGACCTATATAAGATTCTCTAAGGCTCAAGCCAGTTAGAGCATAAAAATATATGTCTATAGAAGAGTATATGAGATTGAAAATGAGAATATGCATCATATCTATAAGTAGGTATGAACAGTTAAGGTATTTAATTGATAATATTATTGATTGACAAATTATACTCCATTTAATTTATATATATATATATATATATATATATATATATATAATATTATGAGAATATATTTATATTATATTTTTTTCCAATTTGAATGAAGGAGAAGTACAATCACCAAATTGTTTTAAACTTGGACAATTTCTTTAGAGATGCAATAATAAGACATTTTATGATTATCCTCTCTCATATCTTCAAATAGCAAGGAACCTTTTTGGCATTAGGCTACATTAATGTCTTTGTTTCAACAGAATTATTATAATTACTACAGAAAAATTATTTATTTTTTTATTTTGAATTAACAAACTGTGTCTAAAGAATAAAAAAGATGTAGTTTAAATATAATTAATAAAATATTTATTCAAAACAAACTAATTATTAAAATTATGAATATTATTAATCATAATAGTTAGATTTACTATTTATGTTAATGTTTAATTAATCACCTTTATTGTTATACACACATAAATATTACAAATCACTTTTGTTTCATGGAAATATTTGTTTTCCTATTTAATATTAAAATATATAATTATTTTGTAATTTAAATTTATATGAGCTATACAAACTATGTCTCACCCTGTTGTTGATCTGCGCGTACTCCAAGTTATGTAGTGTAGCTAAAGAGGTTTAAGAGACTCAAAATCTCATGTCATTCCAAACTCTTCTTGTGAGCCTGCAATTTGATGAAGCCACTATCTATCTCTCTCTTCTTCTGTTCTGTTTTGCTTTCTGTCCGTATCCAAAACCAACGTTTTTTCCATTGCTATTATTAGTACATTGCCAACTCTATCACTGCACATTGAAATATACGCCACCAGATGATGGAGTCAGCAACCCACAAGTCCCACATCGTCAAAAACAATCTTCTCCTCCTCCTCTTCTTCGGCTTATTTCTATGCCTCTCTGCTTCACAATCAAGCGATTCATTCCCGAAAGAAGCCCTCCCCAGCAGGTATGGTTACCTACCAATCAGTCCTACATCTGCTTCTGCGATTTTCTACGCTTTCTATGAAGCCCAAAACACCACTTTGCCACTCTCACAAACCCCACTTCTGATTTGGCTCCAAGGTGGTCCTGGCTGCTCCTCCATGCTTGGCAACTTCTACGAGCTTGGACCATGGCGAGTCACCCAATCCCTCACCCTTCACCTCAACCCTGGTTCTTGGAACAGAATTTTTGGCCTTCTTTTTCTTGATAGTCCCATTGGATCTGGCTTCAGTGTGGCCTCAACCCCACAAGAGATCCCAAGAGATCAAAACACCGTTGCCAAACACCTCTTTGCTGCCATAACCAACTTTCTTCAGCTCGATCCTCTTTTCAACCATCGCCCTATTTATATTACTGGAGA
>Ga0214544_1005080_pt1 | contig 25854 bp, 23 predicted proteins | sample CNSS3metaG_FD_160074 | JGI IMG/M metagenome (GOLD analysis project Ga0214544, IMG submission 160074) | Root nodule microbial communities from cowpea collected in UCLA plant growth center, Los Angeles, California, USA - CNSS3 | ecosystem: Host-associated > Plants > Roots > Nodule | place: USA... | reverse complement strand
AATAAGATTAGCACGTAAAAGCTCCCCTAACCTGGTCTCCTTTGCTTAGAACTTTGAAAATTCTCCCTTGATCACCAATGGCCCTCTTTGGTTCTTCTCAACACTCTCAATCCTCACAAACACTAAACTTTCGTTCTCCCTTCTGCAACCACAATAACAGCCCACCAAAAAAACCCTCTTTCTTACCTCTAATTAGCCTTTTAAAAGTGCTCTTAATGTGGTTTAATGGTCTAAAACGAAAATCCAATTAAATTATGGTTAATGTCCTTTAATTGGTTGTCTTATGATGGTTTTCCAACCCTCTTTTGGCTGCTAGGGTTTTCCTCTACCCTTTCATATTCAATCCAAAACTAAGTTTGGCAAAAATAAAGTTTAATTTAGGTTCTCCAGGACTTGAACCCACACCCGTGCCAATACCAAATCAATGTTAAACCATCAAGCCAATTCATGTTTCTTGTTAATTAACATAATTACACATATTATTAAAACATTAATAATTAATTAATACATTAATAACATACATAAGACTTAAACCCAAGTCCTCTCACACAATTAAATACTCTCAACCATTTGAGCTAGTACTTGTCCACGTTATACAAACGAGAATTAAATACCATAAATGTTCTTCCTACCCGCATTTATTAATTAATTATTTATTTAATTATTTAATTTTCACGGGTCTTACATTCTCCCCACCTTAAAAAAATTTTCGTCCTCAAAAATTGAGGTCACTCATCAAAAATGCAAATAGGACTGTCTCAACTCGCTTTATCTTGAAATATTCCCTTCCTGGTCCCTACCTTTTTTTTTAGCCTTCACCTCATACGTTTCCCCACTTTTCCTTATGCGTACTCGCATCTTTGATCAAAAGATTTTCTCAAAGGTCCTACTCAACCCTTGCAAAAACAAAATATCAAGTTTGACCTTGATTCTGTAGTCAGCCACTACAGATAACACACACATATCACAAAACAAACGCAAACCTAATAAGAAAGATATAGGAGACAAACTCAACCTATCACTTTTCTTCCTTTTTACCAAAACCTTTAGAATTAAGAAAGGAAACTATCTCAAATATAGTCATGAGTGTGCACCCTCATCACTCTACCAAGACATTTTCTGTTCTTAATACTTTCAGTTCACAAGTTCCTTTCCCTGCGCACCAATGCTTCTTGGAAGGAACCTCTCCCCTTGCGTACCAACGCATCGGAAAGGACAAGTAATACCTCTTACCTGCTCGCCAAAACCCAGTAAGAGCATTACTTTTCTTAGGTCTTATAAGCAACTACCATTGCCTGCTCACCAAAACCCAACAAGAGTACCACTCTTACCTGCTCACCAAAACCCGGTAAGAGTGCTGCTTCTACTAAGACCCGTAAGCAACAACTCTTGCCTGCTCATCAAAACCCAGCAAGAGTATCACCTTTACCTGCTCACCAAAACCGGGTAAGAGCGTTGCCTACCCTGAGACTCACAAACAACAACCCTTGCCTGCTCATCAAAACCCAGCAAGAGCCCACCACTTACCTGTTCACCAAAACCCGGTAAGAGTGTTATTTTCCCTGAGTCTCACAATCACAACTCTTGTCTGTTCAACAAAACCCGACAAGAGTCCCACCCTTACCTGTTCACCAAAACCCAGTAAGGGTACCACTATTACCTGCTCACCAAAACCCGGTAAGAGTGTTGCTTCCACTAAGAATTATAAACAACAACTCTTGCCTACTCACCAAAACCTAGTAAGAGTATCACCCTTACATGCTCACCAAAACCCGGTAAGGACATTGCTTACCCTGAGACTCACAATAAACACCCTTGCCTGCTCATCAAAACCCAGCAAGAGCCCACCACTTACTTGTTCACCAAAACCCGGTATGAGTGTTGCTTTCCCTGAGTTTCACAAACACAACTCTTGTCTGTTCAACAAAACCCGACAAGAGTCCCACCCTTACCTGTTCACCAAAACCCAATAATAGCATAACTTTCCCTAAGCCTCACAAGAAACATTCATTGCCTGCTCAACAAAACCTAGCAAGGACATTGTTACTGAGCTTAGATCAAAGTCTTACAGTAACCCAAAACTCCATTTTACCCGACTCTCCAAAGTCCTAAGGGTAAAATAACTACTCCTTTTACTCGACCCTTCCTAGTCTTCTGAGTAAAAGTATAACCTGGTTTCAAAGGTATGAACGAATTTCGAGCATACATCACACAAGCTAGAATAACATGCTTCACTACTCCAAAAACAAATAATTCAAACTTTACCTTATTGTTGTCATGGCACTTCAAACTCCCCCCGTTCAGGGCAAGATTTCGCGTAATGACCTGGCTTACGACAATTGTAACACTTCTTCTTTTCCGGTTCTACTCTCAAAAGTTCTGGACAAACTCGCCGAAAATGGTCTCCCCTGCACTCAAAACACTTCACTGTCCCTCGTCCTTCACGTTGAGGTCTGGTGTAGGGTTTCTCTTGCCGTTTCTCATTGATGCTAATGTAATTAGGATGTGCCCTCATGACTCGACTTGGACCCCTCTCCAGTTGTTCCACCATATTTGCCTATTCCACCAAAACAGGGAACTCTCGGATCCTTAGAGGTACGAGGAATCGACGCAACTCATGGTTCAGACCGCCCTCAAATTTTTTGCAGCGCCATTCTTCGGTGACAGCCTGCGAGTAGAACCTCGCCAAGTACTCGAACCTGTCAGTATAGGCCTGCACCGTCATAGTCCCTTGTTGCAAAGTAAGGAACTCCGCTCCCCTCTCATATCTGGCACTGTCTGGAAAGTATTTCTCCAAAAATCATGCCCTAAAGTTGGCCCAAGTCACCTGCTCTTCGTGGGTCTGCATCAGTTGCTGCATCCCCACCCACCAGTACTCAGCGTCTGTCACATGAAGGAATGTGACGAAGGTCAACTTTTGTGCATTAGTGCACCCAATCGCTCGACATATCTTCTCACACACCCTCAGCCATGCATCTGCCTCATTTGGAGTGGCCTTACCAGTGAACTTAGCTGGCCTAAGCCTCATAAAATCTGCCATAATCACAAGACGAGTAAGTGCGACTTTGGCTCTGGGTTGCGCTTCATTAGGCTGCATCGCGTCCACCATCCGATGAATCGCATGTGCAATCTCATCAACCCCAGTATTATCCATTCTTCTCCTGTTTGTCAAAGCTTGTGCACGCCACATTTCAGCTGGATGAAACCACACAACTTAAGTCGTGACTATGCAAAGAAAAGGATTAATACAAAAGAATTAATACACTGACTCATAAGCGGAACACGATAAACTCACTCCCCATAGACCCCAAAAATCTTTTGAAAACCATGCTCTGATACCAAATGTAACATCCCGACCGGATATTACGAATTTAAATAATAAAATAAAGGAGTAAATAATTAAACTTCATTTATTATAACTGATATTCCCAAAACGTGGCAAAATTAAAATAAACTTTTATTACTTTCATAATAAACCAAAATTCATAAGTATAAATAAGATTGTAATTATCCAAAAGTCCAGAATATTTATAATTACAATTTATTTGAAAGCATAAAATTTTTTTATAAAAGTTCTCATAAAACCTTCTCCCAAAACTAGTCCCGCTCCGTCTCTAGGCCTAACCAGATCCACCTGCAATAACATCTACTCCCATGTACCGCGTACACGATCATCGCCAAACACAAGCAGATAGGGTGAGCTAACATATAAATATTGCATAGTTATATATATCACACAATCACACCAATACTCGCTTGGCGGGGGACACGTACCGCCAAGCGCTGCCCGCTTCCAATCCGCGTGGAAGTTATGATGAGTCGAACCTTGACTCACATTCAATAATTAAATTTTGGGAATTTAGTCTTATTTTTGCGCTTAAAAATCGTATTTAGTTGCATGCTAAATTTATTATTAGATATTCTTGAGTTTAATAATGCAACTGTAATTTAATTTAGGTCCTCAAAGGTGTAAATAATGAATATTTTAATTCATAAATTAAGTCCCAAAATATGAATTTTAGAGAGAAATAGGTCAAGTACTAAATGCACCCCCAATTCTCATGTTTACACCCCCTTTTTTCCAATTGGAATATCTATTTTTTAAATAAAACATTTCTGGAGCGAGTTGCACTCCCTTTTTTCAGGTTTACACCCCCTTTTGTAATAGTAATTCATTTCTGTTCTGCACCCCTCCTTTTTACTAAGCTGCACCCCTAATGTCACTTAAACTCTAGTCCACCAGATTTCGCCACGTAGCAATTATCCACTTACTAAATTAACCAATGACAGTTTGCCACATCATCAATCCTCCACTAACTCATATCACCAATCAATGTTTGCCATGTCATCATCTCCTTTCCAACACAAACCCTAACCCTAATCTCTCTTTCTCTCTCTTCTGCACCAACCCACTCCGCAACCGCCACACTCCGCAGCCGGCACGACCATGTCTGGTCACCACTGCCCACGTCGGAAAGCCACCGCCCGTCGCGCCCTCGTCGGAAACCTTGCCACCGTTGCTGCACCAATGGTCCGCGACAGCTGCGTCTTCTCTGCACGTCCCGCAGCCACCACCACCCTCATCCGCGCCTGCAACTCACGTGAACAGCCTGCACACCACACGCAGCCACCTTTCGCAGCCCTGCTCGACGCCGTCGCTACCCGAAGCCACCACCTCTGCACCAGCACTAGTCGGAAAATCCACCATTGCAGCACTACTCATGGCCTGCAACAACCACCGCGCCTCGCTGCAGTTCGCCTCTTCCCCTCGCGCCACCACCGTCGTGATCTCATCGTCAACAACATCCCCGTCGTCGCTCGCACATCGAACCACCACTGCCACACCAAGACAGCCCGCGCTGTACAACACCATTGCGACATCGCTACAACTCGTCGGAGTTCGCGAGCGTCATCTTCTTTGTGCGTCCCGCTGCCTGAACCACCATTCTCGAACCAGCCTCGCCGCCATTCACTGCGTCGACCACACTCACTCCCGCGCCATCGTCGACATACATCACAACAGGAATAAACGAGACGCCGAACGGGTCCTCTATCGGAGAACTAGTGGCCCTAAACAGAATCTGTGAAACGCCCCTTGCGGCAACCCTCATGGCAGCCAAACCCTAATTGCAGGAAGAGAACTCTGGCTTGTGAGGGAGACTACTCTGACACGTGGCAGTCTCCACTGGTCAGTCAACGAGTCAACACTGGTCAACTCTGGCAAAGATTTGGTCAACAGTGGTCCAACAAGCTATTTTACCCTATTTCTGGCAGGTGATTCCTCTATAGAAACCCTAAATTACCTACAAGAGGAAGAATCGTTTGGCGGTAGTTCATCGCCGACCAAACAATTTCTGGAAATTTCTCAGAACAATAAATTAAAAGGGAAATAAAATATCAAGCATGATATCACCAAATTCATACCTCATCATACCATTCTTAGCATGCCAATCAGACTTAAGTTAATCAACACATGAAATTATCCTATTTAGCATATCATTCCAATTTAAATTATAGGTAACGCATAAGGTTACTCTTTTTAGCATGTGAATCAATTAAAATAAGATTAGCACGTAAAAGCTCCCCTAACCTAGTCTTCTTTGCTTAGAACTTTGAAAATTCTCCCTTGATCACCAATGGCCCTCTTTGGTTCTTCTCAACACTCTCAATCCTCACAAACACTAAACTTTCGTTCTCCCTTCTGCAACCATTATAACAGCCCACCAAAAAACCCTCTTTCTTACTTCTAATTAGCCTTTTAAAAGTGCTCTTAATGTGGTTTAATGGTCTAAAACGAAAATCCAATTAAATTATGGTTAATGTCCTTTAATTGGTTGTCTTATGATGGTTTTCCAACCGTCTTTGGCTGCTAGGGTTTTCTTCTACCCTTTCATATTCAATCCAAAACTAAGTTTGGCAAAAATAAAGTTTAATTTGGGTTCTCCAAAACTTGAACCCACAACCATGTCAATACCAAGTCAATGTTAAACCATCAAGCCAATTCATGTTTCTTGCTAACTAATATAATTCACATATTATATTATTCCACAACATAATTACACATATTATTAAAACAATAATAATTAATTAATACCCAAGTCCTCTCACACAATTAAAGTACTCTCAACCACTTGAGCTAATACTTTTCCACGTCATACAAACGAGAATTAAATACCATAAATGTTCTTCCTACCCACATTTATTAATTATTTATTTATTTAATTATTTAATTTTTACGGGTCTTACACGAATCGCTGCACTTGGTTGGCTGTTATGGTGGCTAGCGGTTCTGCCTCGATCCACTTGGAGAAGTAGTCGACGGTGACAAGAAGGAATTTGACCTGCCCCTTTCCTGGCACGAAAGGGCCGATTATATCCATTCCCCACTTGGAGAACGACCATGGTGATGAGACGTGGTGGAGCTCCTCCTGATGCATGTGTGTTATGGGGCTGTGCTTTTGACATTGGATAAACTTCTTGACATATACGGTGCAATCTTCTTCAATTGTAGGCCAATAATAGCCGACACGTAGTATCCTTGTAGCCATGGTTTTGGGGCCTGAGTGGTAGCCACAGATGCCTTGGTGTATCTCTTGCATGACATAGTTGGCCTTTTCACGGGTTATGCACTTTAGCAAAGGTCTACTGAAACCTCTTCTAAACAATTCCCCCCAATTAAGGTGTAACGTGCTGTTTTCCGAGCACATCCCTTTTCTTCGTTTGCTGGGGCGGCTCCCTCTTCTAAGTATTTGATGAAAGGTTCCATCCAGGTGTCGGTGGTGGTTGTGTTTAAGCATTGGTTATGTTGTTCGATGGAAGGTGTGGTTAGGATGTGCTGTAGGAGTGACTTGTATCGCCCCTTCTTTTTGGTACTGGCAAGCTTGGAGAGGATGTCAGCTCTGATGTTGTTGCTTCGTGGGACGTGTTTGATTTGGAAGGTTTCGAAATACTCGATCAACGACATTACTATGTGGTAATATTGTGAGAGCGTGGGGTCCTTAATTTGGTATTCACCGTTGAGGTGCCCTATTGTGAGCTTGTAGTCTGTTTTGAACAGGAGTGAGTGTTTAGGCGCCGACGTCTCGTGCCAGGTTGAGGCCGGCTATTATGGCTTCGTACTCAGCTTGGTTGTTAGACGTTTTAATGCTGAAGCGTAGAGGTTGCTCTATGAGGACATTGCCGGGTCCTTCGAGTACTACTCCTGCACTGGCACGTAACGGGTTTGAGGAGTCGTCCACATGCATGGTCCACCAGGTGTCTTGGATGGGGGATTGCTCTTGGAGGTCGTTAGCGAAATCCGCTAGACATTGTCTTTGATGGGCCCATGTGGTTCATATCGGATATTGAATTCTGACAGCTCGATGGCCCAGGAGGATAATCGGCCTGCTAGATCTGGTTTTTGTAGGATTTTCTGTATGGGGTGGTCCGTTCTAATGATGATTGTGTGTGATTGAAAGTATGGGTGTAACTGACGTGCTGTCGTTATTATCGCAAGAGCCACTTTCTCCACCATTTGGTACTGCGTTTCTGGGTCTTGGAGGATGTGGCTGGTGAAGTATATAGGCTGTTGGTTATTGTCTTTCTCTTGGACGAGTGCGGAGCTGACTGCGTTTGTTGATGCGGCTATATACATTACGAGGGGGAGGTTGAGATCTGGTTTAGCTAGGACCGGGGGGGTGGTGAGCAGCTGCTTCAAAGTATTGAAATTTTGTTCGCAGGTGTCATCCCAGACGAACTTGGTTGATTTTTTCAGGAGCTTGATTATAGGTTTGGTTTTATCTGCCAACTTGGGGAGGAAACGTGAGATGGCAGTTAGCCTGCCAACTAGCCGCTATACCTCCTTGATGTTTGTGGGACTTCTCATATCAATTATAGTCTGGCATTTTTCAGGATTGGCCTCGATCCCACGTTGTGTGAGCATGAAGCCCAGAAATTTCCCGTCGTCCACTCTGAATGTACACTTTTCGGGGTTGAGCCTAATGTTGTATGTGTGCAGCGCCTTAAAGACCTCTGCCAGATCTGCCGAGTGTTGCCTTGCGTTTGGGGATTTGATGATGATGTCGTCCACATACACCGCCACCGACTTGCCAAGGAGCGGTTGAAAGGTTGGTATGTAGCGCCGACGTTTTTTAGGCCAAAGGGCATGACCTTGTAGTAAAGGTTGGCCTCCTCTGTTATAAACGCAGTTTTGATCTTGTCTTCGTCGGCTATGGGTATCTAATTATAGCCGGAGTACGCATCAAGGAAACTGAGTATCGCGTGTCCTACGGCTCCATCGACAAGTCTGTCTATGTTGGGTAGTGGGTAGGCGTCTCGTGGGCAGGCTTTATTCAAGTCTGTATAATCTACGCACATGCGCCATTTGTCGTTGGATTTCTTGACTAACACTACATTGGCCAGCCAGGTCGTGTACTGGGCTTCGCCGACGAATCCGGCCTGTTTCAGCTTATTGGCCTCTATTATAGCTGCTTGTCTCCTACTTTCTCCAAGCTTCCTCTTTTTCTGGGAGATAGGTTTTGCGTTTGGGAAGACTGATAACTTGTGGGAGGCTACGTTGGGGTGTACTCCAAGGAGATCTACCGCGGACCAAGCAAAGAGGTCGGCATTTTGTTTAAGAATCTGCTCGATGTGGCGTTCCTCTCCCTCGGAAAGGAATGTTCCAATATTAAGAAAACGGTCTTGTTGTGAGAGTGGGAGTTGTCTTGTTTCCCTTACGGGTTTGACCCGCGCTTCTGAGTTTATTATGGGGTCTAAGTCGTCGCCTGCCAAGGTTGTGCTGGCTCGGGATTGTTCAATGTTGTGGGTTGTCAAGGATGGGTGGGGGAGTTTTAGGCTAGCCATGTAACATTCTCTGGCTGCGCGTTGGTCGTCGTGCACCGTGATGATGTCGCCTTGTGGGGATGGGAACTTCATGGTGAGGTGCGGAGTGGATATGATGGCCCATAGTGTGTTGATGGATGGTCGCCCCAGGAGAATGTTGTAGGATGTGTGGTCGTCGACAACTAGATAGCGGATTGGTATCGTTTTCGTTTGTCTCCCTTCTCCAAATGTTGTGTGGAGATCTATGTACCCTTTGGTTGGGACTCTTTCACGAAGAATCCGTATATGGGTTCGTTGTGGGGAGTTAGGTTTACGAGAGGTATTTGCAGCTTGTTGAAGGTTTTCCAATACAGAATGTGTACAGAGCTTCCCTGATCAATGAGAACCTTTTTCACTGCGAAGCTCTCGACTTCCACTGTTATGACCATGGGGTCGTCTTGGTTGGGGTCGGTGCCTTGGAAGTCTGAGTCGGAGAACGTGATGGGCGGCATTCTTCTTTGCGTTCTGCCAGATACCGTGTGTACTAGTTGGATAGCTCTTAGGTGCTTCTTTCTAGAGGAGGAGGATCTCCCTCCTCCTACGAATCCTCCAGATATTGTGTTGATTGTCCCGCGTAGAGGTGGTTTATCGTCCGCTCGTCTGGGTTGTGGCTACGTTGGTGCCCTTTGTTCCGTATTTTGTGTTCTGGTCGGCTCTCTCCTTGGTTCTCTGCGTTCGACTCTTCAATCACCTCGTCATTCAGTTCGTTTGTGATCATTCCTATCATACTGGGGTCTGGATGGGCCCTCCCCCGTTTCCCTTACGTAATATTTAAGATGCCCAGCTCACACGAGCTCTTCTATCTTATCCCGCAAGGTGTCGCATTCGTCGGTGGTGTGGTCGTTGTTGCGATGGTAGTGACAGTATTTGCTTAGGTCCGCGTTGGGCGGGTTTTGGTACTTTCTGGGTGGAGGAATGAGTTCTACTTGTAAGGCTTCGTCAAGTATGCGGGATCTGGGTGCGTTTAGGGGGTCATAATTTGAGAACTTTGCTGGCCTCCGTTCTGAGGACGACTCTGGTCGCGCGGGGCAGGTTCTTTGTTGGTCCTCCTGATATCTGTTCGCACCAGGGGGATTGTGCGTTGCTTTGATAACGCCTCATGTCTTCAACTCTGATAAATATGGCTGCTCTCTTTCTAAGGTCCTACATGCTCAGGGGGGGCGCATGGCCAGTTCGTCAGCGAAAGGTCCTGGCCTGAGGGAGGTCATCATATACATTAGGATGAGGTTTGGGGTAAGGTCCTTGATCTTCATGGCGATGGTGCCGAACCTATCGATGAAGACCCGGAGGGGTTCTCCCTCTTCTTGTCTGAGGTTAAGGAGGGCAATCGTGGTGAGGTCGTGTCGAACTGGGTGGTGAAGGTAGTGGTGAGCGTGGTGAAGGAGTCGATGGTGTAGGGGGGAGGCTCATGAACCACTCTAGGGCCGACCCCCTGAGGGCCACTAAGAACGACTTACACAGCACAACATCGTCCGTGGAGTATAGGCCCACTTGTTGGTGTAAATGGACACAAACTCGTCTGGGTCCGTTGTCCCATTGTATGTGACGGTTGGTGCCTTCCATTTATGGGGTAGAGGTGTCTCTGTGATTCTGTCTATGAAGGGGTGGCGGCGGTTCCTCCTTGAGGCGAAGGAGTTGTAGTTACCGCCTGTTGTAGGCTCGGTGGGCTTGTACTCATTTTCGTCTTTGGTAGGGGGGATATCAACTCTTGAGTGGGGGGGACAGGGTTCCCCAGCCACCTTATCCGCCTTGATCTTCTGCCTAAGGCGGGAGTTCTCTTCCCTCAGCGCTTCCATTTCATCTGCATTTCTCTTCTTATACTCGGTGAACTCTTGCTGCATCCTGGCTTGAGCTTCCAAGATGCGTGAAATCTCCGATGCGGGGCCGGGATCCCTAACTTCAACAGTTGGTACCACAGGGGGGACATCCGCTGTTCTGCTTTGCGTGGACACCATCTCGTTCTGGGGTTATCGCTTTGGATCTGTGAAATACTCTTCGGCCCCACGGTGGGCGCTAATTGTTCTTACGAAACTGAAGTCTGTAGTCCTCAAATCAGTCAAGGGTCTTGAACGTCTGATCTCTTGTCGGTCTTCTCTTGCTTCCAAGGGAATTTAGGGGCGGCGTAGTGGACCTGCAAAAGACATTCTGATGCCTAAGTCAACACTGGTGATGTCAGGGTTTTAGAGAATAATTTAACGCGTAATCAATGCATAGAACAGTGTGCTATTTATACCCTTTTTACCTTTGGGTCCTACCTGAAATGGGCCTTTGGGCCCAATATTCCTCTTCTGGCTATTCTAGGATCCAGACTCAATGAGAGAAATTACCAGGAGGTTCTCCGAGGGTTGGCGATGCTCGGTACTCGGCCATGAGATTCGTTGAAGGCGGTCTACTCTCGAGGAGGGTGTCTTACATAGAGCAAGCGGCTATGGGGTTTTGCTAGAGGTCGTGTTTTCCAGAGGAAGGTGCTTGCATACGATAGGTGGCTGAGACCTATTGAGGGCTGTGTACTTTAAAGGGAGGTGTTCTCGTAGGGTAGGCGGCCATGATGCTTTCCTGAGGGTCGTGTATTCCAGATGGAGGTGTTCTCGCAGGGTAGGCGGCCATCATGTCTGTTGAGGGCCGTGTATTCCAGATAGGGGTGTCTTTGCAGGGTAGGCGGCCATAATGCCTGTTAAGGGCCGTGTATTCCAGATGGGGGTGTCCTTGCAGGGTAGGCGGCCATAATGCCTACTAAGGGCCATGTACTCAGGTGCGGTCGGGACATTTATATTAAAATTTAGTGATCAAAGAATACATTGGCAAGATATGGGTTAATAATGTACAATAATGTAATATGCTAAAAAATCATTTTCAATAAAAAATATTACTATAACATTTATACAAATAATAAATTTGATCTTGAATTGGAGAAAGATAATATTGCTCTATTTTGTCCATCCTCTAGAGTTCCTCTAGAGTTTGTCCGTGGTGCACATGAATTGAGATAAAAAAAAACTCAATCAAAATTTTCCTTAGTGCAAAAGTTCACAACTTTAAAATACCTACAAAAATCCTATAAGGTAGGATCAACACATGAGTCAAGAAGACCGACCTATGGACTTTTTTTTTCAGCATAAAATAATATCATAATATAATACATTTATAGTATAATTTGAAAATTTTAAGGTTTTTTTTATGACATATATAACAAAATTACAAAATATTGAAGAACAACAAATGAAACTCATAATCTTAAAAGGAAATATCCTTTTAAATCAATTTTATAACAAGCCAATTATTGAGAACTTCCACTAAATTTATTAAGTTTTATTATTATTTTTTATCTCTATTGATGTTTCCTTATCCCAATACATTAAACACATAAAATTGGTATTAGTAGTTTTAATAGGCCTATGTAAGCAAGATAATTGTGAGAGAGGGAATGGATATTTCTGTATCAATAAAAAAAACTTTTACACAATGAAAAAAAAGCTTAGTCTAATAGTCGAAATATCAGGAAGTTTAAGTATCATCAAAATTTATACATGTCCCTGATCTCTAACTTCAAAATTCTAAGGTATGTACCAAATAACACTTCCACAATTCACACATGACACTTTCCTTTTACCATCAAGATATTCTAAATTTGTTACCACAGAGCTGCCAAGTTTAATATTATTTGCACTTTAAATTTGATTCTCAAATTGTCGTGCATCTTGACCTCTATTGTTCTTGATTTTTTGCCAAGGTCACCCTTTGATCTTACCTTCTCTATTCCTCCATGCCTAATTGTTGTAGAGGGAAGATTTTTGTGCAAGCATCACCACAGGAGTTTCTCCATCTCACCTGTCAATTTTCTAGAGGCTGCAATTTCAAGATCAACTTCTTCAAACACCCTGCCCTCAAAGATTGATGTTTCAACCCATTGCACCACATAAGTTCCACCCTTGTCCGTGCTAAGTAAGATGTTGAGAAGGAAATTTCTCGGTGATTACCCGTTAAAAATTAAATCATAAGAAAATATTTTAATTATTAAAATAACTGAATTACAAGAACAATTTTATACGTTTTTTACATTATTATAGAAATAATAGTATAAGTGTAGGGATTGTATATATTAATTATAGATACTATCTCTTGTATGTATTTTCTGTTATTCCTTTCAATGAAATACAACCTAGAATTCTTTTTATTTGTTTCCTTTACATGGTATCAGAGCAAGAACGATCCTCTGCTCAATCATTCATTTTTGTATTTTCCTATCTTTGTTTCCATGGCTAAAGATGAAAAAAAATCAAATTCCAATAGTTCTTATTCTCTCCATCATTCTAGCCATCCTGAAATGGTCCTTGTTTCAAAACCTCTAGATGGAGACAACTTTTCGACTTGGCATAGAGCCATGGTCATCTCCTTAAATGCAAAATCCAAATTGGGTTTTGTTGATGGAACTCTCAAGGCACCCTTTACAAATGACAAACTAGAAGAATATGTAGCATGGAAAAAATGCAACAACATGGTATTACTTGGATCATTAATTCTTTGACACATGATATTGTAGATAGTATTATTTTCTACGACACTGCTCATGAAGTTTGGAAAGATCTTCAAAATTGCTTCTCTCAAAGTCATGCACCACAGATTATTCAGATTGAGAGAGATATTGCTTGCTTGACTCAAGATCAAATGATAGGCGCAACCTATTACATGAAGTTAAGGAAATTATAGGATGAGTTGGGCTCATATAGTAATACAACCTGCACTTGTGGAGCAAACAATAAAAGGCGCAAATTGATGCAGTTTATTATGGGGTTGAATGACTCTTATAGGGTTATTCGTAGTCAACTTCTCTTAATGAATCCATTATCTGATGTTACACAAGCTTACTCTTCCATCATTCAAGAAGAAAAACAGTTATATTTGGGCACCGCACGTGACACAATACAAGCTTCAACCATGGTTACTCAAAAGAATGAACCAATAGCCCTTGTTGTTTACCACAAACAATGTCATCCTTCTCGTTTTAATTCAATCGAAAGTCACTGCATTGTTCTCATTATGATAGAGATCATCATACAAAAGAAACATGTTGGAAGCTACACGGTTATCCTCCTAATCACCCAAGGCATGGAGTCACCCAGAATGCTTATTCTAAGCCCAATGAGAATAATCAATTTTCAGCAAATAATGCCACAACGACTCCAGTGATGCAACAGTTGCAGTCCACAATGAATGGATTAACTAAACTACAAGTTCAACAGATGTTGTCTATTATGCAGGGTAATGTATCATCTCCGTCAGCTAATCCTAAGGTCAACAACGTCAATATTCCTTCAGGTTTGTCACCACCCAAACTTATAATTGATAGTGGGGCTACCGATCACATTATTTCTTCACCAATTTTGCTTGTTAACAAAAAAGAAAATACTTCTTTACCACCAGTTGTTATGCCAAATGGTAATCAGGCTCCTATTATCTCTATTGGAACTTTACCTTTAAGTCTAATTGTTTCTTTAACAAATGTGTTTGGGGTACCATCTTGCAAGGTTGATTTAATGTCAATAAGTTAGGTCACGAGAGATTTAAATTGTTCAGTAATTATTTTTCCTTCCAGGTGTATTTTACAGGATTTGATGACGAGAATGACAATTGGTTTGGGTAAACAACAAGGTGGACTCTATTACTTGGTTGCAATGACATCAAATAAGTCACACACTCATGTTCCATCACTTGCAGCCCATGTCACCAAGTCATCTCCTCCTTCAAACACTTCTACCACCTTGTGGCATTGATGACTAGGACATCCATCTCCATCTAGATTAGATTTCATGGCTAAAACTTTGTTAAAATTCTCTTTAGAGTCAAATAAAATTTGTGATGTTTGTACTCTTGCAAAACAGACAAGCCTTCCTTTTCCAAATAGTTCAATTTCTTCCATTAAACCTTTTGAATCACTTCATTGTGATATTTGGGGACCATATAAAGTTCCTTCTTTTTCTGGTGCACGATATTTTTTTTACTGTTGTGGATGATTTTTCTCGCTTCACTTTGATTTTTTTTCATGCATCACAATATATATATATATATATATATATATATATATATATATATATATATATATATATATATATATATATAGGTTACATCTCTGTCATGAACTATTACAAAAATATATATTTGTATAATATTAAGAGTTCTACATCAGAATAAAAGATTATCTCTATTTTTAATATCTCATCAATATATTAATATAATTTATCCACGAATAAATCTTCAGAAGATCCACCAATAATATCCCGAACAACTCTCACTGAGCAGGTTCCCCTTCTACTCATGCAACAGGTACATATGAAAATAAATGAAAGGAGTGAGGTTTTTATAAACCTTAACAAATATTACATACACTAGGGCCTAGAATTGGACCTACAACCACAAAATTTGATCTCGTTTTACTAGACATATGAATCCATATTCCACTTCTAATGATCCATTATGAACATCAAAAATTACTTTGGGGAGCGATTAGGTAGTTAAGTATTTCTCATAAAACATTGGTACAATCATAATTATTTCTTTCTCGAGAATATTAGCCATTTATAGACCCATAAAATAGATATATACTCACTACCTAACCTTGGCCATGTTGAGCAGGTATCGGATAGTCCCAAGTTTAGCCTATGAATATCCTAGTCCAGTGCACTATTCTGAACTATCCAGATATTCACCTACTTGGTAAAATTTTCGTAGACCCCATTATGATCCTGGCTTTCATCTCGCACTGTACCAAACTGTGACTTCCCAAATAAAAACACTGTAACACTAGTTTAATCTCAGACTTAATTGACACACTCTTGGATATTTTCAAAGGTCATAAAATGTGATGACTATCAAATCATGTTATTGTATAAACTATACACAAAGAAAATAAAATAAAACAAAACAAAATGTACATGTAATTTTCTTCTATCCAAGTTCACTGAATAAAATAATATTTACTTTTACTTTACATTCATTTATTATTTTTTAATTATAAAATAATGATAAAATAAGAATCAAAGCAAGAACTTTAAATAAATAGTTAGATAAGGATTAGAATGTTATAAATAAATATAATAATAAAAACATAAATTAAACAAAACCAATAAAATAAATAAACATGATCAATGCATAACTGGAAATAAATAAAATAAATTAAATAAATAGGACTTGTACATAAATGAAGATTAAATAAAATAAATTAAATAAACATGTCCAATACATAATTGAGGATAAATTAAATAAAATAAATAAATAGGACCAATTAAATAAAACAAATAAACATGACCAGTGCATAAGTGGAGATAAATAAAATAAAATAAATAAATAGGACATAAATTAAATAAAATAAATAAATAAGACCAATTAAATAAAATAAATAAACAGAATCAATGCATAACTGGAGATTAAATAAAATGAATAATGAGGACTAGTGTATAACTGGAGATTAAATAAAATAAATAATAAATACAGGACTAACAGGAGATTAAATAAAATAAATAATCAGGACTAGTGCATAACTGAAGATTAAATAAAATAAATAAATCAGTGCACAACTGGAAATAAATTAAATAAAATAAGGGAAGGAGATTAGTGCATAACTGGAGATAAATTAAATAAAATAAATAAATATGATCAATGCATAACTGAAGATTAACTAAAATAAATAAACATGATCCGTACATAACTGGATATTAAATAAAATTAAATTAAATAAACAGGATTAGGACCTCTACATGACTGAAGATTAAATAAAATAAAATAAAATAAATAAACAAGATCAGTACATAACTGGAAATAAATTAAATAACTATAAGAGGATAGTAAATGAAAATAAGTTAAAGGGAAGTTAATAAAATAATATATGATTCAAAATAAATAAGAGATTAATATAACACCCATGAATTTATCAATATTAGTAGAAAAAGAGCTTAACCTCACTCTCCCCTCATTTCTCCCTTACCTTATTGATTGAAGGGCACAGTATTAATATTTAATATTTGAAGAGGACTAGGTCTATTTGAATCTTTGCTCTAAACTTTCTCTCTTTGAATTTTTGCTCTAAATTTTCTCTCTCTCTCTCTCTCCTTTTCTTTCTCCCTCTTTCTCCTTTCTTTCTCTTTCTCCTTTCTTTCTTTCTCACTTTCTCACCTAACAACTTCTTCCCTTATATATATATATATATATATATATATATATATATATATATATATATATATATAATATATATTTTTTTTTTTTTTTTTTTAAAAATAATCTTTTTTTATATATATATATATATATATATATATATATATATATGTAAATAAGCCATGCATGTGATCTTTTTTTCCTTTCAAAATCATCATTACTTACATTAATGAAGAGATAATGTTTATCTCTTTATCTTATCTTCTTCTCTATCTTTTTTATTTTTCTTTTCTATTTTTTTTCTTATTAATTAATATATTTTTACCTAATATATATATATATATATATATATTTATTAGTTTTGTTTTCTTCTTATTGTTATTTTCAATAAGTAAAAATTACATCATGATAAAATATATTTTTAATGTTTAAACTACATTTAGATAAAATATGAAACATTAGTAAAAACATAAGATTTTCTAATTTTTTATTTAAAATAAATAATACAGTTTACTAAAAGTAGGGATGTTACAGTAAACTCCCTTCTTATTCACACCTTCGAGTTCAAGTTTTTGGATGTCTTGCTTATGCTACTAATTTTCATGTTTCTCATAAGTTTGCTCCTTGTGCCAAAAAATGTGTTTTTCTTGGTTATCCTCTTGGACAAAAGGCTTACAAGTTATATGATCTCGAAACTCACTAAGTCTTCACTAGACGTGATGTTGTCTTCCGTGAGGATATTTTTTTCGTATGAATCCATTAACACTTCTTTCACCACCATAGACCCTGTCATACCTAATGTTGTCCCAGATAATCCTCTGCCTATGACTCTTCCATACACTCCATCACCACCTATAGAAAACACAATTGTGCCTCCCACTTGTGGTTCCCTTGCATCGTTCTCAACAATCTCATGATCCTCTCGCAGCTTTACGAGATTATATTTGCAATCAGGTAGTGTCCCCTGACCCATTGTCATCCTACTCATCTTTTCCAAATAAAGGTACATGATATCCTCTTTGCAATTTTATCTCTTATGATCGTTATACACCTCAACATCGGTCCTTTATTGCTACTATTACTAATGATATTGAACCTACATGTTATTAACAATCTATTTCACACTCATTAGCAAGAGGCAATGCAATCTGAATTGGTTGCTTTGGAGGCCAATAATACTTGGTCTATTACAACTCTTCCTCTTGGAAAGAAGGTTATTGATTGTCGTTGGATGTATAAAATCAAGCGCAAATCTAATGGTTCTCTTCAATAGTATAAGGCACATCATGTTGCAAATGGATATACACAACTAGAAGGTATCGATTATCATGACACTTTTTCACCTACTGCTAAAATGGTCACAGTCCGTTGTTTATTAACTTTGGTTGCTACTCAACATTGGTCTCTTCATCAGCTTGATGTTCATAACGCTTTTCTTCATGGTGATCTTTCCGAAGAAATATATATGTCCCTTCCTCCTAGTTTTCAACGATATAGGGAGAATCTTTTGTATTGCCTCAACAAGTTCTTGTATGGATTAAAACAAGCTTCTCGCCAATGGTTTGCCAAATTCTCTATAGCTATTCAAGCTGCTAGTTTTATTCAATCAAAAGTAGATTACTCATTGTTTACATGTACAAAAGGTAAGTCACTTACAACTTTATTGATTTATGTCGATGATATTCTCATAACTGGTAATGACCCTATTGCAATATCTAGTCTTAAACAATTCCTACACAATCATTTTTGGATAAAAGATTTGGGTGATCTTAAGTTTTTCCTGGGTATTGAGGTCTTTCGTTCTAAAAAAGGTATTTTATATCACAAAGAAAATACACTTTGGAAATTATCAAAGATGGTGGGTATCTTAAAGTTAAGCCCATGGATTTTCCCATGGAACAAAATACAAAGCTTTCCGTTGAAGGAGGATTATTAAAGGACCCGTCAGTATATAGGCGAGTTGTTGGTCGCTTAATTTATTTGACGATTACTTGTCTTGATATCACCTATGCGGTACACATACTAAGCATATTCATGCACACTCCATGCAAGCCTCATATGAAATCTGCAATGCGTGTGATATGATATTTAAAGAATAATCTAGGTCAAGGTATGTTTTTTCCTCCACAAAATGATTTATCTTTGTGCGCTTTCTGTGATTCAGATTGGGAGGTTGCCCTGTATCTCGAAAATCAACTACATGTTATTGTGTTTTTTTAGAATCCTCCTTCATCTCTTGGCGAACAAAGAGGCAGAAGATAGTTTCTTTATCCTCAGCAAAAGCTAAATATAGAGCATTGACGGGTACTTGTTGTGAGTTGACTTGGTTACGATCATTGTTGAAAGATTTACGAATATTGCATCCTAAACTGGCATTGTTGTATTGTGATAATAAAGTCGCCTTACACATTGCGGCTAACCCAGTATTTCATGAAAGAACTAGACACATAGAGATGCATTGCCACTTCATTCATGATAAGATTCAAGATGGTTCAGTTGCAACAAAATATGATCCTTCCGCTGAACAACTTTGTTGATGTGTTCACTAAATCACTGGGAAAAGAAGCTTTCTCTACCATGAAGCGCAAGTTGGGAGTTTTTTATACACTTTTCAACTTAAGGGGGATTTTTAGAAATTAAATCATAAGACAATATTTTAATTATTAAAATAGCTGAATTACAGGAATAATTTTGCACGTTTTTACATTATTATAGAAATAATAGCGTAACTGTAGGATTGCATATATTAATTATAGATACTCTCTCATGTATATATTTTCTGTTATTCCTTTCAATGAAATACAACCCAAAATTCCTTTTATTTGTTTCCTTTACAGTATCTCAAGTATTGTTGGGAAAAACCCTTGAGAGTTACCATATTAACAAAGAAATAATATAAACACAAAATACACAAAGATATAGCATGGAAACCCCAAAATCGTAGAAAAACCACAAATATTGTCTAAAGACAACCAAATAATAACACAATGTGAAAATTTGTACAATACATAGATTACTCTCTCATGCCCTCTGACCCAAAGTACACCTGCACTATTCAAAGCAAGAATTTAACCCCAACCCTCACAACATTCTATTACAAAAGTATAAGTAATAACAATAAGAAAAGTCAAATACAAGCTTAAAATGTTTTTTACTAGGACAAAGAACATCATGAACTTGAAGCTCATTATATAGTCACTAATACCCACCTTAACTTTATCCCAACTCATTTTATTTTAGGCTTTGGGGGCTAGACCTTTAGAAAAGCTCCATATTCAATAGTCAGAAGGTCAGAAAAATAGGATTTAGTTTTGGAGGGTTCAGGACCAACCCATAGTTCAAGGGCTCAAATGACAACTCGAATTCTCAAATATAATGTTCTTCTTGATATTGCATGAGAAAACTCCATATATATAGTGTGTGAAGAACATTCATGTTGACAAAAGGGAAGATGATCAACAACACATGATAAAAGGAAAGAAAGAATTTTATTTATCTGTATTGTGTATTACTATAAAAGAGGAAAAACAAAAACATATATAGAGAATAAAGAGAAGCAACTAATAAAAAAAAACGACACACAAGCACTATATGCAGCGTTGGGCACCGTGATACATAATAAAGTTTTTTCTTTACTCTAAGACTAATGGACATATGATTTCCTAAATATTCTCGAGGGTACTAAAACATTTTTTTTTTCTTTCTGGATTGTTTAACTCGAAAAAAACATGATACTTTCGAATTGTTTAATTCAAAATGGAACCATGGATGTTTGTGTACGATTCTAAAAAAAATTACAAAAATTTTGTTCAAAAAGTGTTAGAGATTTTAATTGACTAGAGAGATAAGATAAATTTTTAATATATATATATATATATATATATATATATATATATATATATATATATATATATATATATATATATATAAAAGTGGGTATATTAAAAGAAAATGTCTCGTTAACAACCAATTTTAATTTTAGTAACTATAGTGACTAATTTAGATACCAATTTACAAAATAAAAAATTATTGATTACTAAAATAGTCACTATTATGAATAAAAAATTATAACTGGTTTCTAAATTAGTTTCTAAAATTTAGCTATAAAAGGAAATTGGTTACTAAATATTAGTTGCTACCAAGATTTTTGGTACTAAAAAAAATTGTTTCTAAATTAGTCTCTAATTAATTAGTGACCAATTATAATTTTTTATTTATAATGGTAGCTATTTTAATAACTAATAATTTTTTTTATATTTTGTAAATTAATATCTAAATTGATTACTAAAATTGGTTGTTAATGAAACATCAAGTGAGGTTGAGTTAGATTTAAAATTTACTTTTAAATAATATGATATTAAAGTAATGTGAAACATAGTCTAACAAGATTTGTGATCGTTAGACCTGTTGTTTTTATAAAATTAGTTAGACTTAAAATTATTTTAAAAAAAACATTGTTCCAAAAATCTTGTTTTGAAAAACTTGTTACAATAATCTTATTTCATAAATCAAGTTTCATAAAACTTATTTCGAAAGACTTCATAAAAGTAAAATGGTCATTTTAAACTTTATAGAACAGCAATTAATAATTATGGGTGCAGAGAGCAACAGCCTAACACATATTATCGTATCCACTTGTTGTCGAATTAGACATGTGAATAGTTGTCTCAAGGCTAAATGTAGTTACAAGGCAATCCATGAATCTAATACTATATACAATTCTGACAAAAGGTAAGTTTTTCAATTAAATAATATATCTGATCTACTTCTCATTTTAAATTTTTATCTACAAAAGGAATAAACAATGGTGTGTCAAGCTCTCAGAATTTTGAACGTAGAAAAAAAATTGAAAAACAAATTCATCTCTCTCTTTTGTACTTCTCACCATCCGCTCCTCTCCCTCTTTCGTAGATACCACGTAAGGTTTAATTCAAACTTCTTTCTCTCTCTTTCTCTTTCTTCTCACCTTCCGCCTTCTCACTTCTTTCTCTCTCTTTCTCTGTCTCTCTGCCTCCGCCTTCTCACTTCTTTCTCTCTCTTTCTCTGTCTCTCTTGCTCCGCCTTCTCACTTCTTTCTCACTCACAAACATCCTAAAATGTTCATCTTCTTCTTTATCTTCAGGGTTTCTCTGTCTTTCTTAGCTTCTTCTCTAACATCTTCTTCTCTTTTTATATTTACTTTGATGCTCCGTTCATGTTATGTTTCTTTTGTTTACAGGCTTGAACTGAAGAGTACAAACACATGCATCTGACATTTTCCGTTCATCTTATGTTTCTTTTGTGGAGATCTTTTTTTTTTTTGCTTTCTCAAGCGAACAAGTATGGTTCTTTTTATATTTACTGAGATCTAAGTGATTCTTGGCTTGATCTTATGTTTCAGTTCTTTAAATGCTTGAAATGAAGAGTACAACTACATCCATCTGTTTTAATCCGTAAAAAACCGAGTATGGAGATGCTTTATATTTTTTTTTAGCTTTCTCAATCAAACAGGTATTTTTCTTTTTATATTTACTTTGATGTTCCGTTCATCTTATGATTTCTTTTGTGGAGATCTTTTTTTTTTTCTCAAGCAAACAGTTATGGTTCTTTTATATTTACTGAGATCTAAGTGAGTCTTGCCTTGATCTTATGTTTCAGGTGTTTAAATGCTTGAAATGAAGAGTACAACCACATCCATCTGTTTTAAACCACAAAAAACCGAGTATTGGTCGAGCTTTATATTTTTTTTTAGCTTTCTCAATCAAACAGGTATTTTTCTTTTTATATTTACTTTGATGTTCCGTTCATCATATGTTTCTTTTGTTTACAGGCTTGAACTAAAGAGTAGAAACACATGTTATATTACACATATGGTTTTATTACGCAGATTTCGTTTTCATTTTGACCTTTCTCAAGCGAACAACTCATATTCTTCTTTTATTTTCTCAGATCTAACTATTTTTTTTCCGATGATGGTATTTTCTAGGGTTGCTACATGTCTAATATGGTTCACTACGACAGATTTAACATCAGGTTTATAAAAAAAATTTATCTAACTATTTTTGGCGTTTATGTACTTTGAACTAACTGTTTCTTATATTTTTCTTCTGTTTACAGGCTTCAAATCAAGATTTCAAACTGATTCAAGAGTCTTTTTCGCTGTACAACTTAACTAGTAAGTAATTTGTATCAAAATCTACCTTTTTCTTTATCAATTTATCTGTATTTTTCCACCTTTTACAAGCAACCCGTTCATCTTCTTCATTTTTCTACCTTCAACTCTCTTGGTGTCATTTTTTTTCGTTCATGGTATTTTTTAATAATGCATTCTATCAGCATATCTCTTTATTGTAACCCGATTTACATTTTTATTTGGACATTTTTCAAAGAGTTCATCATACACTATATTTTTTCAAAGTTCTACACCAAAAAGAGTTAATCTAACTATTTTTCCGTTTATCTACTTTGATCTAACTATTTTTCTTCTGGATACAGGCTTCAAATCAAGATTTCAAAGTCATGCACGAGTCTTTCTCGCTGTACAACTTAACTGGTAAGTAATTTGTATCAAAATACCTTTTTCTTTACCAATTTATCTGTATTTTTCCACCTTTTACAAGCAAACCCTTCATCTTCTTCATTTTTCTACCTTAAACTCTGTTTGTGTCATTTTTTTTCGTTAATGGTATTTTTTTAATAATGCATTGTATCACCAAATCTCTTTATTTTTACCCAATTTTTGTTTTTATTCGGACATTTTTCAAAGAGTTCTTCACATTTTTCCAATCACCGTTTACTCCATCAAAACCATTTCGTTTACAAAACGTTTTGTATTCCAACCCCTTCAAATACTGCTTCGAATTTTTTCCAAATCAACCTGTCAATCAGTATTCAAACGCATTAAATTTCGCACTGCTCGAGATAATGATGAATAAACTGCTCCATCATCTGCCACTGCTCCATCATCTGCCACACGTTATAATTATTAAACTTTATTCTATTCCAATATTAAATACCCCTTCCTGAAAAAAATCAACATTAGTAAATTACATTAAATAATTCTTCTTATACTTTTACGACGCTTCATAATTCTTTTTTTTTAACGTATTATTTTTTAATTCGTATTTATTAACCTGTACTTTTACCAGTTCAGACTGTCCAGTATGTACAGATACTTCCAACAGCTATGACTTCTTAATATTATTTAAGATTTGCATTCCTTTCTAATAATTAATATCTCTTCACATTATTTTTTTAGTATTTGAAAAAAGAGTTTGCGACTTATTTTGAAAAGAGTGGACTTTCTTCTGTTGTTTTACATGGACCAAGGGGCGAAGTGGAGTGTAAATTGATAATAAGACCTAGGTCTGTTAAGATAGGATCTGGTTGGAAAGACTTTTGTGCTTTTCATCAACTCTCTGCAGAGGATCACCCTGAATTGTTTTTTGAAGTTGAAAGTGAAAGAACAAGTAGAGATATCAAAGTTCTTTATCCATTTTTTTGGTATTAAAGTTGAAAATTTTGTATGTAATTTTGTTTGAACTTCTTATATATATCAATATATAAGAAGATTTCAATTGACTCTTATTTTGTATGCAGTTATTATATATCTCAATATAAAAATTATATTTTATTCTCTTTTATTATATGTATTTTCCTTTTTTGTATTAGAATTTGTTCGACTTCATTTTAGTCAATATAAATTATTTTTAATTAGAAATTGAATTAATTAACATTAATTACCATTCCATATAAATTGGAAATTTAAACGTCAATGAAATACAATAACTATTACTTATTAATTATTCTTATTAAAATAATATAAGTTATAAAATAATTAAAATATTTTTCACCATTGTCATACTCAGAAGAATTTAAGATCAAGTTTTATGGAAAAATAAATTTAAAATGACCGTTTAAAAAAACGTTCTGTATTCCAACGCCTTCAAAAAGTGGTTTGAATTATCTCCAAATCAAAGTGTCAATCAGTATTCAAATGCATTAAATTTCGTACTGCTCGAGATAATGATGACTAAACTGCTCTATCATCTGCTATACGTTATAATTATTCAACTTTTTCATATTCCAATATTAAATACTAAATCACCAACCAAGAAACGTTTTATTTTTTTAAATTTCTCTTCATAATGGTTTTCACTTCTCAAGATAAAATTAATTGCACTGTCCAGAGTTATCATGATTGTTTTACGTAATATTATTATCACTAACACGCTTTGATTGCCGGTACCTCTCTTCATATTCAAAGAACGCTGCTACGTCTACAATTTACAACTTATCTTCTTTCAAGGATACTCGTCTGGGTTCATCTGTGTAGATCAGATTTCCAGATATGTATTGGAATATACATCATTCATTTATTATAGTAAGAGAGTGTCATGTCCCAAAAAAACATAATTGGTGGTCTTCATAATTAATGTTTTGAAGCAGAAAGTATCATAAGATGACATTTTAGGAACCTTTACAAAGCTTTTTAGAGAAAGTAACTATTGCTTTTAAAATAAATTAAATTAAAAATGGTAATACAATAAATTAATTAGGATTTGGTGTGGAATTTACAAAATATTACACGATATTTACTGAAATGTTTCGTAGTTTTGAGACTGAATACTTTCAAATATAATTTTCATGTTATTTGATACAATAATATTTACTGTTTAAGAATTATAATAGTGAAGTAAATGGAAATCATAAGTTACAATTTATTTTTAAAAGTATGGTTTACAAGGTAAAATCTAAATTTTCTAAATTTTTCAACAAACAAAATTGAAATAAAGCTCATGCTTCAATAAATATTTATTAAAGTTTAATAAGTTAAATCCATGAATGAAATATATTTGTTTGCTTCCTCAT